>Ga0114957_1000083_pt1 | contig 128317 bp, 109 predicted proteins | sample BantaG_FD_87175 | JGI IMG/M metagenome (GOLD analysis project Ga0114957, IMG submission 87175) | Marine algal microbial communities from Bantry Bay, Ireland - BantryBay_4 metaG | ecosystem: Host-associated > Algae > Red algae > Unclassified | place: Bantry Bay, Ireland | collected 2014-11-21 | reverse complement strand
CTGAGTTTTCATTCCGTTATGTGGCTCCTATGAATTTAGACGGATGCTCAATGTGGTCGGTATATATAAAAAAAGGTGGAGAAGTCTCCACTTTTTGCCCCAAATGGTACCATGGAGCTGAGTTTTCATTCCGCTATATGGCTCCTATGAATTTAGACGGATGCTCAATGTGGTCGGTATATATAAAAAAAGGTGGAGAAGTCTCCACCTTTTTTGCCCCAAATCTTACCATGAACTTAACCTACTTATGCTATGGTAGCTCTAAAAATAGGATGTGCGCTTGCTAAGCGAGGAAAAAGCCGATGAACGACGTAGTTTATCGATAAACTACGTTTTTCGTGTAGTTCATCGATAAAATTGTTAATACGCTCGTTGGTTTTTACCTTCATAAAAGTTGATAAAGGCCCGATTTACTACTCGGTTACCACCTGCAGTAGGATAGTTTCCCGTAAAATACCAATCCCCTAAGTTTTTAGGGCAGGCTTGGTGAAGGCTTTCAATGGTTTGATAAATGATTTCTACTTCAGCTTTAATTTCTGGCGGACTCAAAAGTTCTCCGATTTTTGTAGAAATTTCATCTGCCGAAAAGGCTTGGTAAAATTCTTTGACGTAGTTTACGACTTCTTTGTCTTTGGCGCTTACCTGTGCCAAACATTTTTTATAAATGTCATCAACAACATGCATGGTGTTGCAATCTTTATGTAACGCCAGTGCAGCCCTGAAAGCAACAAAATCTTCAAGTTTTGCCATGTCTATACCATAACAGTCGGGATACCTAATTTGTGGGGCAGAGGAAACTACAACGATTTTTTTAGGCGACAAACGGTCTAAAATACGAAGTATGCTTTTCTTTAATGTGGTACCTCTTACGATACTATCGTCTATAATTACAAGGTTATCACCCTTGTCTACAGAGCCATAAGAAATATCATACACGTGGGCGACCAAATCATCGCGGCTATCATCTTGCGTAATAAAGGTTCTTAACTTCGCATCTTTAATGGCAACTTTTTCTATTCTTGGGCGTACATCTAAAATTTCATGCAGCTGATCACTTGTTATCTTTGGCCCTAGTTCTAAAATTTGTTCTTCCTTCTTTTTGTTCAGATAGTTTTGCGCCTCTTTTACCATTCCAAAGAAAGATGTTTCCGCAGTATTGGGGATGTACGAAAAAACAGTTTTCCTTAAATCACTATTGATAGCTTTTAATATCTTAGGAAATATCAACTTACCGAGTTCTTTTCGCTCCTGGTATATCTCTTTATCGCTTCCTCTTGAAAAATAGATGCGTTCAAAGGAACAGGCTTTTCTTTCTGTAGGCTCTAAAATTTGTTTTATATCCGTAGTTCCATTCTTCTTGATTATCAATGCATGCCCTGGGTCAAGTTCTTTGACTTGCGCATAAGGCACATTGAAAACTGTTTGAATCGCAGGTCGTTCAGATGCCACTACCACGACTTCATCATCTTGATAGTAATAGGCAGGGCGAATACCCGCAGGGTCTCTTTGCACAAAAGCGTCGCCATGTCCTAAAAGGCCACCCATGGTATACCCACCATCAAAGTTTTTCGTGGCTCTTCTTAAAATTTTAGCAACTTTTAAACGATCGGCGATCAATGGTGAAGCTTCTTGTTTGGTATAGCCTTCTTTTTTGATTTGTTTGTAGAGCTTGGCTACGGCATCATCCAAAAAATGCCCTATTTTTTCCATAACCGTTACTGTATCGGCCATTTCTTTAGGGTGCTGTCCTATCTGTACAAGGTTGTCGAACAACTCGTCTACATTGGTCATATTAAAGTTGCCCGCAACAATTAGGTTACGATGCATCCAGTTGTTCTGCCGAATAAAAGGGTGAACACTTTCTATGCTGTTCTTCCCGAAAGTACCATAACGCACATGCCCTAAAAGCAACTCGCCGATATAGGGGATGTTCTTTTTTTGTAGCGCGACATCATCTTTGTATTCAGGATGTTCTAAAAGCGATGTGTTAATGCGGTCATTAATTTGAGCAAAAATATCCTGAATGGGTTGTTGGGCGGTAGAACGCACACGGCTCATATACCGCTCACCGGCATTCATATCTAGTTTTATACTAGCGAAACCAGCACCATCCTGACCACGGTTGTGCTGTTTTTCCATCATGAGGTACATTTTGTTCACCCCATAAAATGCCGACCCATATTTTTCTTTATAAAATTCCAAGGGCTTCAACAATCGTATAATAGAAATACCGCACTCGTGTTTGATAGCGTCGCTCATTGTCTTTGTTATACTGTTTTAATGTTTACTTGCTTTGTCGATTACTTTCTATTCTGATTACTAAATCAGGCTACTGATTTTAATGCGTACTATACCTTTACTTCCCCTCTTGAATCCGACGAGCCTAGCGAGAGGAATGCACAGGTCAGAATTACCTTTTTTTGTTCCCGACTATTCGGGACTGGGTGGCGCTAAAAAAATGCCCTGACTTTTCAGGGCATATAATTATTTTAATTCTATTTCAAATTGTGTCAAGGCTTTGAATTGATGCAGCCTTTTATGCACTTCATCTTTTTTAAGACTTTCCATACGCTCCGTGCCAAAACGTTCTACACAGAACGATGCCAGGTTAGAACCATGAATAACGGCACGTTTCATATTCTCGAATGAGATATCGCCTGTAGCTGCCAAGTATCCTGTAAAGCCACCAGCGAAAGTATCTCCTGCACCGGTTGGATCAAAAACCTCTTCTAACGGAAGCGCCGGAGCAAAGAATACGTTTTCATTATGAAACAAGAGCGCACCATGTTCACCTTTTTTAATCACCACGAACTTAGGCCCCATTTTATGAATTTCCTTGGCTGCCTTTACCAAAGAGTATTCTTCCGTTAGTTGTCTAGCCTCTTCATCATTAATGGTGATGACATCTATATGCTTGATAACCTCCTTTAAATCATCCAAAGCACTATCCATCCAAAAATTCATGGTATCGAGAACGATCAACTTTGGTCGTTTGCTCATTTGGTTGATTACACTTAGTTGTACGGCGGGGTGCAGGTTGCCCAACATGACCACATCGGCATCTTTATAATTATCCGGAACAACCGGGTTGAAATCGGCCAAGGTGTTCAATTCGGTAATAAGGGTGTCACGAGAGTTCAAATCGTTGTGGTATTTACCTTTCCAATAAAAAGTCTTACCTCCTTTTACGATTTCCAATCCCTCTAAATTAATTCCCTTGTTCGAAAGTAAATCTAAATATGCTTTTGGAAGATCATCACCAACGATTGATACGATGGCAGAATCTACATCAAATTGCGAAGCAGCCAAGCCAATAAAAGTACCTGCGCCACCTAGAATTTTATCGGTTTTCCCAAACGGTGTTTCAATCTCGTCAAAAGCGACTGTACCGACTATAACTAATTTACCCATTTTCAATCCTAAAATTAAGCTGCAAAGATAAGGCTTTGCTCGACTATTTTATAGGGGTTGTTGATAGGATGTAATAAAATTTATTGAAGAGTAATAAACAACTATTTTTTTCTAAAATTCTAATTTTTAGGAAAAACAATAAACGGAGTCGGGTAAAAAACCTAAATATTCTAAGTGTTTTATGTAAGTGGGATATTCGAAATTTGGTTAGATTGGGCTTTAGAAATTGCCGTTATGATACTGAGGTTAATTCCGAAATAATACTATCAATTCTGTAAACACCAACAAATACATATTATGAAAATCAACCATGTAAAAGCTCTATTTCTTGCGCTACTTCTTTCTGTTTTTAGCTGCTCGGATGATAATGTACCTGAAACAACCGTTTCGGATGCTCAAATGATTGATTTTAGTATAGAAAATCTAGGCCTCACCAAGAATGTGATACAAATCGAGAATATTCCGGCCATTCAAGATGCATTAACGAAGAAATCAAATTCAAAGGTATTTACTAAAAACAGCGATACTAAAGGTGTTTGGGTAGATTTGGAGCACATTACGGAAATGATAGTTTCTACAAACGCCAAAAACTATTCCTTCGCTCTTAGGCCAGAGGGTCAGGAGGAGAATACCTTTTTCAACCTTATCGTTCCGGTAGACGACAGTGGAAGAATTGGCGAACCCTATGTGCTGGCTTTTAAATCGGCTAACAAGACCGCGATTAATGAAGGTGAACTAGAAATGTTTTCATTTTCATCGTTCTTCCCAAATGGGTTAGAAAACAAAGGCTTATGCGAGCCGGAGTTTGAGCCCAACGGCGATCCGATTCCTTGCGATAATGCGGTAATTGGACAATCTGGCTCTGGTGGGGCTTCCACTGGGCCGTCTAGCATATCGGGCGCGGGACCCAGTAGTTCTGGTGGAGGCCAATTCAATAGTGGCCCATGTTCTATAATTTCGTATTCTGTTAAATGCAATGGCCCGAATAGGGATTCGGCACATAGCCCGCAGGAGTGCGGTGATGCATCTAGTGGCTACTCAGGTTCGTATGTGGCCTTCGATATCGATTGTGGCGGTGCAACGAACAAGGCCTATTCAAAAGTTCCGATTGCGAAGGCTGCGCTACCAGCCCTGCTGGCGCAATCGGTATAAATCTTGCCATGTACTCTAGAATAAGGGCGCATGTAAGTGCACTTAACGACAACGTAAGGCTGACCAGTGCGCAGAAAACTTTTTATTACATTTAGATAATTGGAGCTTTTCAGAAGAATTATGCAATTTTTGGGGTGAAAGTGATAAGACTCAATTGCAAAAAGAATTAGTCAAATGGATTATTGAATTAGAAATTCTACCTGCAATACCATGTGGCATATGTGATGATTGTGTCAAATCAATTGAAGTAATGGCAGATGGTCTTCGTAAATTTAATGGCGAAGAAGGAGCGTTAATGGCTGATTATTTTGATAATCTAATTTCTGACTCTGATTCATTTTCGAAAGCAGATTTAATTGAGTTGTATCAAGTAGCAAAAGCCGTAACTATCGAATTTAATAACCGTATGTTCTCGGAAGTTCTAGGTGGTTTTACGGCAGAAATAAAACCATAATTATTTTTGGAACACCTGAATGGTATTCTCAAAAACTTAGAGAATTGGGAATGACCCAGACAACGAATTGGGAATGGTTTGTCGAAAACAAAATAGGTGATTTGGAAAAATGGATAGAGGAAAATAGACCAAAAACAAGTTTAGAGAAATTTAACGAATGAGATTGGCATTTGCAATATTGATAGTATCAATTTCATTTTTCAAGTGCTACACTCAAACTAACAGGGTTGAAAAGCAGTTGACAGATTGTTGGTATTCTTCTTTTAGGACTAAGGAAAAAAAGGCAAAAGAATTTATTGCTAATTATGAGAAACTGCTTGTTGCAGAAAGTTTGTTGAAAAATAAAACAGCCAAAAGCTATGTGAATCTTCTCAGAGAAATTGCTCATGATAGTTTATCAGCCAAACCCTCCAGATCTTTTTATTATGGCCTAAATGAATTAATCTATTCAGGACTAGAGGGATATAAGGAATGTAGAGATGAAGCGTTAAAGGATTCGCTAAATTACAATGTTCATAAGCTCAGCCGATTTGAAACGGCTTTGGATTCGATCATAAGGTTAGATAATTATACGAAGAAAGATGTTGCCAAAGCCATGCTTTCAGTTTTAGAAGAAGAAGATTTTAACTTTGAATACTATAGATTAAGAACTTTTTTAATTTATGATCTGCAAATACTATCAGAGATTTGGGATTTAAAATTTTTAGAAGATGCAAACAATATGCCCAAAGAGGATATAGTAAATGCCCTAAATGTTTACATGAATAGTGAGGGAGCTATTTTTGTAAATCAAAATGGAATTACAGTTCTCGAATTTCAAAAAATGATTCGCGAACATGCAATAAACAAAAAATCAAAAGCTATTTTTTTTATAAAAACAGATGATAATGTTTCGTATGGGAACTTTGTTAGACTGCAAGAAACGATAATTAATCAAATAGGCCTTATAAGAGAAGAGTATTCACTGCAAAAATTCAATGTTAAGTTTGACCGACTTAACAAGGAGCAAAAAATAGAAGTATCAGCTCTTTTTCCTCAAAAACTTGTAGGAAATTAACTCATTTCCTCCCAAAATCTGCAGGAATTTCTCCCCACGCCTTGGTTTCCCATTTAACAATGGGAGTATTGTAAGAATTCTTTTTCAACCACTCTATCGCACGACGTATCAAATCAAAAAGCGCTTTGTTTTTTACTGTTTCCGGGAGTTTGGTATTGCATGATTTTTTACGAACCCAGCTCATTGCGGTTCTGGAGTCGGTATAGATAATTCGGTCGCTATTTCGTTCTTTCAGGTACGCCAGCCCATGAACAAGTGCCAAAAACTCCCCAATATTATTGGTGCCTTGAGGAAATGGCCCTTGTTTAAACAACTTCTTTTTTGATTTGGTATCTACCCCTTGGTATTCCATTATACCAGGGTTACCGCTTGAGGCGGCATCTACAGAGATAGAATGGTAATGCGGAGTCCCGAACTTTAAAAGCTGTTCTGGTGTAAGCGAGGATTCTCCTTTTTTCTTTCCTTTATACGCTTCATAACTGCCGTTATACGCTTTTTTGGCAAGATCAAAAGTGGGAAACGATTTATATTCAGCTCCCTTGTATCCGGTAATAGCAGCTTTGCAATCATCCCAAGTCGTGTAGATACCCGGCCGCTTGCCTTTCCAAACCGTATAGAATTTTTCTTTTGTCGCCATTAGCTACAAAGGTAAATCAAATCTACTTTATTTACCTCTCCAAAGACCTCCCTTAATCCATGCATTCCTCTCGCAGGGAGAGGAACGCACTAGGTCGACACCGCTTTTTCGCGATGTCGGGGAAGAACATTTAGGAGGACAAAAGTTCCTCTATAACCCTAGGAAAATGCGCAAACTCTAACTCATGAATTTTCCGAGCAATATCGGCAATACCATCTTGAACTGAAATCCCAGTTTTTGCTTGGTCAATGATAGCCCCTTCATCGTAATTCTCATTTACATAATGTATGGTGATACCAGTCTCGATCTCTTTATTCTCTTTTACAGCTTGGTGCACATGACTCCCGTACATTCCCTTGCCTCCGTATTTTGGGAGTAACGCAGGGTGTATGTTAATTATCTTATTTGGAAAATTAGCGATGATATGTTGTGGCACTTTTAAAAGGAAGCCAGCGAGTACAATTAAGTCTGGTTGCATTCCTTTTAAAACATCTAGCAAACAACCCTTTTCAGAAAACGCTTTTTTATTAAAGTATAAAGCGCTAATATTCAATTTTTTACATCGCTCTAAAACTTTGGCATTGCTTTTGTTTGTTAATACAGCGGTAACCGTAATGCTATCGTTATGCTGAAAGTGCCTTATGATGTTCTCGACATTTGATCCAGAACCGGAGGCAAAAAGTACAATACGTTTCAAAGGCATAGTATTTATTACGGAATGAGTGAAAAATTTAAAGGCGAAATTACTACTACTGTCCCTAATTTTCTTAAATTACAGCACATTTTAACGACTAATAGTGTATTTAATCTAAAGTTTTTTATTTTTGCCATCAAATTTAAATTTTTAAAACCAAAGTAATTATGTCAGATATTGCATCAAGAGTAAAAGCTATCATCGTTGATAAATTAGGTGTTGATGAAAATGAAGTAGTCACAGAAGCTAGCTTTACCAACGACCTAGGAGCGGATTCATTAGATACCGTAGAATTGATTATGGAGTTCGAAAAGGAATTCGATATTCAAATCCCAGATGATCAGGCTGAAAACATCGCAACAGTTGGCCAAGCCATAAGTTATATAGAAGAAGCGAAGTAATTCATGTTTTCTTGAACAAGTTTCAAAATTATCCATGTGGTAACCATGCCGCATGGATATTTTTTTTTAATTTCACTCAACTAACAACTTCAATATAGGTTTACTAAGGAATTTTACAATTGGATAAACCTTAAATTAAATATGATTCCATGCAATTAAAGCGAGTTGTGGTAACAGGTTTGGGTGCATTGACGCCCATTGGAAATAATGTAGCAGAATACTGGGAAGGCCTTAAAAATGGCAAGAGTGGTTCTGCTCCGGTAACCTATTACGATACCGAAAAATTCAAGGTAAAGTTTGCCTGCGAATTAAAAGGTTTCGACCCTTTAGAACATTTTGATCGTAAAGAAGCTAGAAAGCTAGACCGTTTTGCACAGTATGCTATGGTTTCTTCAGATGAAGCCATAAAAGATGCAGGTCTTGAACTCGACATACTCGATAAGTTTCGCGTAGGGGTAATTTGGGGTGCTGGTATCGGCGGTCTTGAAACCTTCCAAAATGAAGTATTGAACTTCGCCGAAGGTGATGGTACGCCGCGTTTTAATCCGTTTTTTATTCCCAAGATGATAGCTGATATCGCCCCAGGGCATATTTCGATCAAGCATGGCTTTATGGGCCCCAACTATACTACGGTTTCGGCTTGTGCATCATCTGCCAATGCGTTGATCGATGCAATGAACTACATTCGATTAGGATATTGCGATGTGGTAGTTTCTGGAGGTAGTGAAGCAGCTGTTACCATTGCAGGAATGGGTGGTTTTGGTGCCATGCATGCATTAAGTACCCGAAATGAAAGTCCGGAAACGGCATCAAGACCTTTTGATGCAACCCGAGATGGCTTTGTTCTTGGAGAAGGAGCAGGCGCACTTATTTTAGAAGAATACGAACACGCCAAAGCGCGTGGAGCAAAAATATATGCAGAGGTCGTTGGTGGTGGCCTATCAAGTGATGCCTACCATATGACCGCACCGCACCCTGAAGGTATCGGTGTTGTTCAAGTAATGAAAAATTGCTTGAAAGATGCTGGTCTAAAACCAGAGGATGTTGATGCAATCAACACCCATGGTACTTCTACCCCGTTGGGCGATGTAGCTGAACTAAAAGCGATATCGGAAGTATTCGGCGATCATGCGGCAAATATCAATATCAACTCTACTAAATCCATGACAGGCCACTTGTTAGGAGCCGCAGGAGCCATTGAGGCAATTGCTTCTATCTTAGCAATGCAACATAGTTTGGTACCGCCTACGATTAACCATGCCACTGTAGATGAACATATTGACCCTAAATTAAATCTTACATTAAACAAGGCTCAAAAACGAGAAGTTAACGTTGCTTTGAGCAATACCTTTGGTTTTGGGGGGCACAATGCGTGCGTAGTTTTCAAAAAATTGAGCTAAAACATGGCTTTTCCTAAAAATATATTTAATTCCCATCCTGCTGAGGACGGGAATTTTTTTTTAGGGATGAAGCATATCTTGGGTTTTAAGCCAAAGAAACTGAAAATTTATAAGAAGGCTTTTCTACATCGTTCTGCAAACAAAAAAGATAAAGATGGCAACCCTATGAACTACGAAAGGTTAGAGTTTTTAGGTGATGCTATGTTAGGGACTATTATTTCCAAATATCTTTTTAGCGAAGTGCCCTTAGGAGATGAAGGATATCTTACCAAAATGCGTTCAAAAATTGTTAGTAGAGACCACCTTAACGAATTAGGAAAGGACCTTAATTTAATCGAATACGTAGAAAGCCGCATTCCCAAGTCACATTTTGGAGAAAATATACACGGTAATGTTTTTGAGGCCCTTGTCGGCGCTATTTACCTAGATCGTGGGTACGATTATTGTGTAAAATTTATCGAAAAAAGAGTAATTGTACCCTATGTAGATATTGAACTGTTAGAAGGTAAAGTTATTAGCTATAAAAGTCTCTTGATAGAGTGGTGTCAAAAGAAAAAGAAAAAATTTAATTATGATGTTTACGAGGATACAGGTAAGGATCCGCTAAAACATTTTGCTGTTAAACTTTCTATTGGAGGCCATATTATTTCCAAAGCACGTGCTACTTCTAAAAAGAAAGCTGAAGAAAGAGCATCGAAAAGAGCTTATTTTGCACTTCAGAATAAAATTGATAAAATTTAATTTCCCTCCATTTGTTGCGTAAAGGTTATCATTTGCCCTAAAAACGTTTAGGAATAGTCAGATCGTAGCCAGTTTTCTTAATTAGACGTATATTTACAGCTTACATAATTTTGTTCTGAGATGACAGCAGTGCATAAAATTATGGGCGATTTTTACGAAGACCCATTCGATTTGGTGGCGATTCATAGTAGTTTAGAAGACTATGAATTGGTTTATTTTATTAATATACACTTAAACTCGAGATTTCGAAGAAGTGAGAAAGATTTTGAGCTGTCAATTGAAGTATCCTTTCCTATTTTTGAATGGATAGACGAACAAAATGAAGTTAACTGGGCGCTAATTACCAATAATAGCACAAGTGAAAATAACGCCCCAAGAACTGATTTGTTCAAGGAAGAAATAGCGTACACGGCGCATCGCTTAGTGCCCGAACGCAAAGAAGTAGACTACTTCTTGAAAGTGGAGCAATCCCATTTGCATCTTGAAACCGATATTGTAAAACCATTACTCGCTATTCCAAAAATCGTAACAGCCTATCAGGTAGATGTGAATAGTTTAAAATCAAAAAGTAACCTAATATTCTTATAATGCCAAACCGTAAAAAGACGAAGATCGTAGCGACCCTTGGGCCAGCCACTAGCAGAAAGGAAGTGCTAAAGAGCATGATTGAGGCAGGTGTAAATGTTTTTAGAATCAATTTTTCCCATGCTGATTATTCAGATGTTGACGAACGTATTCAAATGATTCGTGAATTGAACGAAGAAATGAATATTAATACGGCCATATTGGCCGACCTTCAAGGTCCAAAACTTCGTGTAGGGGTAATGGCTGGCGAAGTCGTAGTTTCTCCAGGAGATGAAATCGATTTTGTAACAGGGAAACCTTTTGAAGGAACTTCTGAACGAGTTTACATGAACTATGATTCTTTTCCGAAAGATGTAAAGGCAGGAGAACACATTTTGTTAGATGACGGTAAACTAATGTTCCAAGTAATCTCAACAAACGGAAAAGATCAAGTTAGAGCGAAAGTTATTCAAGGTGGCCCGTTAAAATCTAAAAAGGGCGTTAACTTACCCAATACTAACATTTCGCTTCCTGCACTTACTGAAAAAGATGTGAAGGATGCCATTTATGCGATTTCTAAAAAAGTAGATTGGATAGCACTTTCGTTTGTACGCTTTAGCCAGGACTTAATTGATCTTCAGAACTTGATTAATGAGCATTCGGAACATAAGATTCCGATTATCGCTAAAATCGAGAAGCCTGAAGCGGTAGAGAACATAGATAAAATCGTCTCGTATTGCGATGGTTTAATGGTGGCTCGTGGTGATCTTGGTGTCGAAGTGCCAGCACAAGAAGTGCCATTGATTCAAAAACAACTGGTATTGCGAGCCAAAAAAGCCAGAATACCTGTAATTATCGCAACTCAGATGATGGAGACTATGATTACAAGTCTAACGCCTACAAGAGCAGAGGTGAATGATGTCGCCAATTCTGTAATGGATGGTGCGGATGCTGTAATGTTATCCGGAGAGACCTCAGTCGGTAATTACCCAGTACAGGTAATCGAAAAAATGTCGAGTATTCTAAATAGTGTAGAGAGTTCAGATCTTATTCATGTGCCGCATGACCCGCCGCATATTCGTACGAATAGGTACATCACAAAATCGGTCTGTTACCATGCCGCGATTATGGCAAATGAAATAAAAGCAAAGGCTATTTCTACGTTGACCAACAGTGGCTACACTGCATTCCAGATTTCGGCCTGGAGGCCAGATGCGCATATTTTGGTCTTTACCTCTAACCGTAGAATTCTTACGCAGTTAAGTTTACTTTGGGGCGTTAATGCATTTTTCTATGATAAGTTCGTTTCAACAGATGAAACAATTGACGATGTGAATAAAATCGCCTGTCAGAAAGGATTTTTGGATGTTGGGGACATGTTGATAAGCCTCGCGGCAATGCCCATCAAAACAAAAGGTATGGTAAACACCTTAAGGGTAACCGAGATAGAAACTTGTAATTTTTAAGGAAGATAAATTGTGTTAAAAAGCCCCGATTCGTAAGAATCGGGGCTTTTTGTTAGTAGCGAATAAACACTTAAGCTACTTCTTTTTCATAAGCTATAAAATGTACAACGTCTTTATCAGCATTGAAAATAGGCTGCCCCTTTATCCAACATTTATATGGGCTTCCGTCTTTTCGATAATTTAGAACAATGGCTTCGAATGGCTTTTTTGTCCTTATAGCGTTAGAGATATAGGCATTTGTTTTTGCACAAGTTTCTTCACCCTGAAATATTTTAGGAGTATTGCCAATTACCTCTTCAGCAGTATACCCGTTCATTTCTATCATATTATGAGAAGCGTGAACAATCTGTAAATTGGCATTCGTAACAACAACAATATGTTTCTTTTGAAGAAGCTCATTTTCAATTAGCAACTGCGTATTCCATCTATGGTCTGTCGCAAGTTTGTTGAAAATTGCGAGATCATCGGAAAATCTTAAAACACTTTCAAAATGTTTAGAATAACTGTCCCAGGAGTTTAGAGGCAGACTTTTTATTTGCTGGGAGCCATAAAACAGGTTGGCTCCCCTATCGTAATGTTCTAATTCGTTCATTTATTAGAATTCTATTGAACGAAGCGGCATATGAACCACTCTGTTTCGAAGCAATTTTTGCTCAATAATACTAAAAAATAAAAGTGCCGGGAAAATATTGGCACTCATTAACCTTTTTGTTTAAACAATACTTAAAAAAAATGGGCATTAATAAAGATAAACTTCAACAGAATTTGTTAAAATTCGAAGCGCAGCTGAACCAAAATAGGGTCCTCTTTTTTTGATTTTAATTTTTTATCCGTATTCAAGTTCGCAAGGGAAATACCCAAAAGGCGAACGGAATTTTCTAACTTTTCTTGGTAGAGTAGTGCTTTGGCAGTTTCCAATATCAGTGCTTTTTCCGCTACAAAATAAGGTAATGTCTTGCTACGGGTCTGTAAGGTAAAATCGCTATACTTTATTTTTAAGGTAATGGTCTTTCCGGCCACATTCGATTGTTTGAGGCGACGTTCTATTTCGGTTGCGATATGTTCTAATCGTTCTAACATAAAAATCTCGCTACTCAGGTTTTCGCTAAAAGTACGTTCGGCACCTACCGATTTAGGAATACGATGTGGTTTTACTTCGCTAGTATGAATACCACGAACCACGTTGAAGTAAAAGCTGCCACTTTTCCCGAATTTTTCCTCTAAGAATTCAATAGACTTGGTTTTCAGGTCTTTTCCAGTGAAAATACCAAGTTTGTACATTTTTTCAGCGGTCACCTTACCAACGCCGTAAAATTTTATAATATCGAGCACTTCCAAAAAAGAAATTACCTCTTCAGGGTTAACCGTCTTTTGACCATTGGGCTTATTATAATCGCTGGCGACTTTTGCAATAAATTTATTGATGCTGATGCCTGCTGATGCTGTAAGATGCAATTCTTCGAATATACGTTGTCTGATTTCTTGCGCAATAAGGGTTGCCGAAGGGTTTCCTTTTTTGTTTGTTGTAACGTCTAGATATGCTTCGTCTAACGATAGCGGTTCAACAAGATCAGTGTAGTCTCGAAAAATTTTGCGAATACTTTGTGAGATTTCTTTGTAACGATCAAAGCGCGCTTTTACAAAAATAAGTTCGGGGCAATTGCGTTTTGCGACTACGCTGCTCATGGCACTTCGCACCCCATATTTTCGAGCCTCGTAGCTTGCCGCAGATACGACACCCCTTTCTGAACTTCCGCCAACGGCTACTGGTTTTCCTCGAAGCTCCGGATTGTCTAATTGCTCGACCGAAGCATAGAAAGCATCCATATCAACATGAATGATTTTTCGTAGTGGCAAATCGGTTTTCATGTTGTAAATTTAAGATAACTTGTACGAGATAGGTAATAAGTTTCAAACTTGCGGGGTGATTGAAATAGAGCGAAAATTTTTAGTAAAATCAAAGTACTATAAAAGTGAAGCGATTTCTTCGGAAAGAATTGTGCAAGGCTTTTTAAATACCAATCCAGAGCGAACGGTTCGTATTCGCATTAAAGGTTTAAAGGGTTTTTTGACTATCAAAGGGAAGTCAAACAAATCGGGTACTTCTAGGTACGAATGGGAAGAAACTATTGCAATATCTGATGCCGAGAATCTTTTAAAATTGTGTGAAGAAGGCGTTGTTGAAAAAACGCGTTACGAAATTCCGCTAGGCAATCACATTTTTGAGGTGGATGAGTTTCATGGTGCAAACGGCGGACTGGTTATTGCCGAAGTAGAACTTGAAGATGAAAATGAAGTTTTTCAAAAACCCGAGTGGCTGGGAATTGAGGTTACCGGAGAAGTGAAATACTACAATTCGCAACTCAGTAAAAATCCATATAAAAATTGGAAAAAATAGCTGACAATACCTATAAAATTTAAAAAAGACGCATCCCTGAAAGGATGGTTATTTTGCCAAAACTCCCTCTTTTTCTATAACGGGAATCGACTGCAATGTTTTTTCTGAAACGGAATTCTTAGCAACTAAAAACCGCTTTTCATATAGTTTATTATCCGCATAGTAGGTCACGAAAAACTCATTGTTCAAATTAAGCACCTCTTCTTGTAAGGGTTCTATTTTTTCGAACGATTTAGCTTTTACAATGCCAATGGCATGGCGCATAGTAGAAGTTTTTCGTTCACCATCAAAACCTTTGGTAACTACGAGCACCATATTAATCCTAAAAGCACGGTTGTTGATGATATAGGCATTCCAATCTTTGGTAAGAAACTCCTCGTTCCATTCCTGAACAATGGCTACATGAACGTCTTTTGCGATGGGTATTTCAATGTCTTTTTTCACAGCCCCTAACCCCCAAAGGGGAATTTAAATTAGTGTTAATAGAACTTTTTCATATAGTTAATTTCCCCCTTTGGGGGTTAGGGGGCTTACAAGGCTCCCTTAAACTGCTCTAAAAAGCGCACATCGTTTTCGCTTAACAGCCGTATATCTGAGATTTGATGCAATAAAAGGGCAATGCGGTCTATTCCCATACCAAATGCGAAACCGGAGTATTCACTAGAGTCGATACCGCAATTGTCCAGTACATTTGGGTCTACCATGCCGCAACCCATAATCTCTAACCAACCGGTGCCTTTCGTCATGCGGTAATCGGTTTCGGTTTCAAGGCCCCAGTATACATCAACTTCGGCACTTGGTTCCGTAAATGGAAAATAGCTCGGTCGCAAGCGAATTTTTGATTTACCGAAAAGCTCGGTCGTAAAAAATTGAAGTGTTTGTTTTAAATCGGCAAACGAAACATCGGTATCTATGTATAAACCCTCCACCTGATGAAAAAAGCAGTGCGAACGAGACGAAATAGCCTCGTTACGATACACTCTTCCCGGAGAGATTGTTCGTACGGGCGGTTTGTTATTTTCCATATAGCGCACCTGTACAGATGAGGTATGGGTACGCAATAAAATATCGGGATCGGTTTGAATGAAAAAGGTATCCTGCATATCTCGAGCTGGGTGGTATTCGGGCAAGTTCAAAGCTGTAAAATTGTGCCAATCATCCTCTATTTCAGGCCCTTCGGAAACATTAAAACCTATTCTTGAAAAAATATCGATAATCTGATTTTTCACGATTGATATCGGGTGTCTTGCGCCAAGTTCGATTGGTTCTCCAGGGCGCGTTAAATCTCCATATACGCCCGTTTCAACAGTTTTGCTTTCAAGACTTTCTTTGAGGGTGTTCACCTTTTCGGTAGCTGCCTGTTTTAGGGTATTTATGGTTTGTCCGAACTCTTTCTTTTGTTCGTTAGGCACTTCCTTAAAAGCAGCGAAGAATTCATTCAACAATCCTTTCTTGCCTAAATATTTTATACGGAAGGCTTCTATGGCTTCTTTTGTGTCGGCAGAAAAGAGTTCAACTTCTTTTATATGGTCTTTTATTTTTTCGATCATCTTGTTATACTAGGGAAACAAATTTAAAGCTTTATAGCATCATAGCTCCAAAAAACGCCCTTTTGAATAACAAAAGACGTTTTGTACTTTTTTGTATCTCGAATTAGTTCGTATTAGGAATATTAGTTTTAACCCATTCCAAACATGCATCGAATGTTTTAAAAGTATGTTCTGGCGGAATCAGGTCTGGAATAATATCAACACGTTCCATCATATATCGAGGCTGCCTTAATACGTTTACAAAGAGTACTTTTATGCCAGATTTACGAAGGTCTAGGAGTATATCTTCAAGAGCAAAGAGTCCAGATTGATCTAGATATGGCATTCTTCCGAATCGTATAATTACGGTGTTAGCGGTGTCGGGTATTTGCTGTGCCAGGAGTTGAAAATCGCTTGTAGTGCCAAAAAATAAGGGGCCTTTGATATGTTTAATAAACACTTCTTCACGAAGACTTTTTGGAAAGTCAATCTCATCTTCCCAAACTTTTTCTTTTTCCAACGATTTTACATCAGATCGTTCTGCGGTTAAATCCCCTATTTTTTTCATGAACATTAGCGAGGCCAATATGAGTCCAATGCCTACAGCATAGACCAAATCCCATATCGAGGATAATACCATTACTACGAGCATAATAATTACTTCCGAGCTAAGTTTTATAGGGCCGAATTTAATATCTTTTGGTAGGCTGGGTATTGCTTTAAGTCCTTTGTAATCCATTACCCCTATTCCTACGGTAACCAGAATACCTGCAAGCACCGCAGCAGGTATTTGCGAGGCGACAGGAGCAAGGGCTAACATAATTATAAGGAGGATAATAGCCGCGATCATTCCAGAAAGTTTGGTTTTACCGCCGGCATTAATATTTACTACTGTTCTTATAGTCGCACCTGCACCGGGAATACCGCCAAAAATGGCTGCGATACTATTTCCGATACCTTGACCTACCAATTCCTTATTGGGTTTATGTTTGGTTTTTGTCATATTATCGGCCACGACCGATGTCAAAAGTGAATCTATAGCCCCTAGCAGGGCTAGGGTCAAAGCGGTGAAAATATAAGGGGTTACAGTACCAAATTCGAATTGAGTGAACATCGTTAGATTGGGAATGGGCAATCCTGCAGGAATTTCTTCTATAGCACGATAGGGCAGTTTAAAACCGTAAGCAACGCCAGATACGGCCACTAATGCAACTAAAGCACTCGGAACTACCGTGGTGATTCTCTTAAAGCCATAAACGATGAAAATGGTGGACAAAGCCAAGGCCAATTCCAGCCAATTGATATTTTTAAGCGCCCTTGGGAGCACTCTAAATGCTCCTATAACTCCAGATGCTTTTGTGCCGGCTATTGTTTTGGCTTCTTTTATCTTATTCTCTTCGGTAATTTCTCCCGCACGCTTTATCGTTTCCTCAAAATTTTGCAGAACCAGCACTTCTCCTCCCGCTTCTTCCTTTAAAATTTTGTCAAGTATAATTTCTTCCGCTTGCGGTTTAAATTTTTCAACGAATTCGGTATCCTCCTTCGGATAGTACCCTACTGCGGGTAAGATTTGGGTAATCAGGATAATCACACCTATAGCGGTCATAAACCCAGAAACCACAGGATAGGGGATATAGCGAATGTAAAGGCCAACACGCAATAAACCTAAGCCAATCTGCATTAAACCCGCTAGGAAGAAAACAATTAAAATGGCGGGTAGAGCTTTCTCCAAACTTCCATCGAAAGTGGCTACGATACCTGCAATTACCACCATGCTTACTGCCGTCATAGGGGCTGTGGGTCCTGAAATTTGGGTATTTGTACCTCCGAAAAGCGCAGCAAAAAAGCTAATGAAAATAGCACCGTAAAGACCTGCGCTGGGTCCCATTCCTGAGCTAACACCAAAAGCTAGTGCCAAGGGGAGTGCAACAATACCTGCTGTTATACCACCAAAAAGGTCGCCCCGGAGGTTTGAAAAAAGGTTCTTCATACCAATTTTTAATTTTGGAGAAAGATAGCAGTTTAATGTAAAAAAGCCAATACCGAGGTATTGACTTTTTTAAAGCTCATAACGCTCTGAGCCACTTCTGCTTACTGAGCCGCAAAGCTAAATGGTGCTTACTTTTCAAGTTTTTTATAAAAATGAAACCGAACCGTCTTTAATATCATACATGGCTCCAACGATTTTAATTTCGCCGTTTTCCTCCATCTCTTTAAGAACAGGACTCATTTTTCTAGTGTTTTCAATCGTCATATGTACATTCTTGACTGCGACTTTGTTTACAAAATCGATATTCTTAGAATTGCGAAGACTAGCATCAGAAGGTTCGGAAACCGCATTTACGGCTGGCTTTATTTTGTCCAAAAGTATGGTCAAATTACCCAGTTTCGCATCGTCACAAGCTCCCTTTACGGCGCCGCAAGCAGTGTGCCCTAAAATTACAAGAACCTTGGTTCCCGCAAGTTTACAAGCAAATTCGATGCTCCCCAATAGGTCTTCATTTACGATATTACCAGCAACTCGAGCACTAAAAATGTCGCCTACACCTTGATCGAAAATCAATTCGGCAGATACCCTAGAATCAATGCAACTTAATACTGTCGCAAACGGATATTGACCTGTAGCGGTATCATTTACTTGGTCTAATAAGTCGCGACTTGCCATACTATTGGCGACGAATCTTTCATTTCCTTCTTTTAAAAGCTCTATTGCTTTATTTGGCGCAATTAAAGCTTGTGTTTCTTGTGTGTGTGCTTTCATCACTATTCGTTTTAATTAGTTTTATCTAGTTTAAAAAATTTAATATAACTATCAGGATTTTGAACAACACCCCTTTCAGAAATCAACTTAATATTGATATTTCGATTTTTGGCTTTCTCAGAAAAATCTTCTAATATTTCGATTACATCATAATCCAAGTACCTCGTTTTCGTCACGTCTAATTCTAAAAAGGAGTTTTCTGGCAGGTTGTCAAGTTCTCTCAAAATAGTTGCCTTGTTAAAGAACGTTACCTCCTCTGCAAGTGTCATTTTAATTTTTCCATCATTAACATTCTCACCTTCCTTATGCAAGAAATGTGAGTTTTTAAAGCTATGGAATAAAGTTACCATTATACCTATGGCTAAACCTATACCAATACCCCAAAGAAGATCTTTGAAGACAATTATGAGAACGGTTGCGATAAATGGTACAAACTGTCTCCAACCTGCAGACCACATCGCTTTAAACGTTTGTGGTTTTGCAAGCTTGTAACCCACTATAAAAAGAACGGCCGCTAAGACTGATAATGGTATCATATTTAAAATGGTAGGAATCAGTATTACTGAAATCAACAGGAATAAACCATGAACAATGGCACTCATTTTTGTTTTATTCCCAGATTGTATGTTTGCTGAACTTCGAACAATTACCTGTGTAATTGGAATTCCTCCAACTAAACCTGAAAGAATATTACCTGTGCCCTGGGCAAATAATTCTCTATTGGTCGGTGTAACCCGCTTTTCTGGGTCTAATTTATCGGTAGCTTCTACACACAATAAGGTTTCTAAACTTGCAACAAGAGCAATGGTAAAAGCTGTTACCCATATTTCTGTTGACCCGATAACGCTAAAATCAGGAAATACAAACTGTCCTAAAAAACTGTCGATACTATCAGGAACAGGAACTTGTACTAAATGACTTTTCTCAATATTAATTTCCGTTCCTTTGCTCAAAAGGTAAAAAATAATACCAGCAACAACGGCTACCAAAGGCCCCTGAACTAATTTAAAAAATTGGCCTTTATTACTGAGCACATTCGACCATAATATCAATATCGCCATCGCGATAACCGCAATTAGGGTAGAGCCTATGCCAAGGTTTTGCGGAATATTTATAATATCGGTGAGTATATTACTGTCCTGACCAAAAAGGACAAAATTACCTTCAGGGTCTTTATCTATTCCGAAGAAATGCGGTATTTGCTTTAGGATTATAATAATACCAATACCCGTAAGCATTCCTTTAATAACCGATGAAGGGAAGTAATATCCAATAATACCAAACTTAAGTATGCCAAAAACAATTTGAATGACACCACCTAGAACGACGGCTACTAAAAATGCCTCGTAACCTAAGGATGCTATAGCTGCTAGTACAATTGCCGCTAATCCTGCAGCAGGTCCACTGACACCTACTTGAGAACCTGAAATGAGACCTACAATGATTCCTCCAATAATTCCTGCAATTAATCCAGAAAATAAAGGTGCTCCACTAGCTAAGGCAATTCCCAAACACAAAGGTAGCGCAACGAAAAACACCACGATACTCGCCGGTAAATCGTTTTTTAAATACTTGAACATACTGAAAAGTTTGTGTCTTTAGATTATTTACCAAAGACAGTTAGTTGATTAAAATAAATTGAATGCGAAGACCTAACTGATATATTTCGGAGGCGGAAGAAAGATGGTTCTGGAAAAGGAATAGTTTTTCTCAAGATAAAAAGAAGACGCTATAGAGGTATTGTTTTTCAAAGCGGCAAACGAATCGAAATCAAAACTAAACAAAAAGTCTTTTTCATTAACTTCTTTTTTCTCCTCTTCGTTAAAATCAATAGCCAACGCAGTGTTTTCCCCATTATTTGCCAATGTGATAACTGAAGGAGCTAAAATGGCGGTGATCAATAATAGCGCTATTATAAGAAATTTCGGAGAATCCATTAAAAAAATTTATACAAGCTATAAATATAGTTGTAATACTCTGGTTATTCTGTTAAATAAATTTTAAAAATCCTTCAACAGTTTTATGCTATCCATCGGGAGCCACCCCGCTTTGCCGTCCGCAATTTGAATTTTTTGATATCCGTCAAGCGTTTCCAGTACTTGCACTTTTGTACCTTCATGGAGGGTAAAAACTGCTTGTCCCCGCTCATTGGGCTCCGGTCTGATAGCGACTTCACTATCAAAAACAATAGCAGGTTGGTCATTTTTGAAATCAGTGTAGTTCACAAAGGCCAGTGCAGCCGCAATTATAGAAATCAACAAAGCAAATAGGCTCAGAATAAAAGCAATTCGTTTTCTGGTGGAGTAATGAAAAAAGTAAAAAGCAATATACAGAAAGACGAAAAAAATCATAAAAATAATGGCAACATAGCCCCACTCATCGAATGACAACCATTGAACAATAGCATTGTAGAATTTTGAAAAACCTACTTCTGGCATCATCTCAATAGCGTCTAAAGTCATATTATTCGCGTAGGAAAGATTGGTTTTTATTTCAGCATCATTCGGTTGTAATAACAATGCCTTTTCATAGTAGTAGATACTCGGGGCAATTTCGTTTTGCTTATAGTAGGCATTTCCTAAGTTATAATAGAGTTCGGCAGAGTGCTTTCCATTCTCTAGAATATTCTCATAAGCTTCTATTGCTGCGGAATATTCGCCTTTGTTATAAGAGGCGGCGGCATCTTTGAATAGCACTTCATTTTGAGCCACTGATGATAGGCCAATAAAAAGAATCAATATGAATGTTATTCGTTTCAAGTGCTGTGTTTTATAATTGTTTATCCAGTTTTGAAATAACTTCGCTTGCCAAATCGTAATCTTGCTGCATCTGTACTTTTGAGAATGGACTATATCGTGCCCTCTCGCAATTTTTCAGCAAACCGATAAAACCGTCTTTAGTTGCCGTATCTACTTGTTTTTCGATTAATAGTGTAGCTATTTTGTCCTTGCTGAAATCTGAAGTTTCTATTTTTAATTTAGCCTTCAAATAATTGTGTAATGCTTTTTCTAAAGATATATAAAAAGCATCTTTCTCCCCTAAAGCTTTTTTCGCCGTAGAAAGGTATTTTCGAGCCAATCGGTTGGCTTTGCGAATCTTATTGCCAACAACGTCATTGGCAAGTGCATCTCTCTTTTTACCTAATAAAATTGCGATTGGAATAAGTAAAAGGGGCAACAGCCACCAAAGGTAAAAACGGTTCGAGTTAAAAAAATAATTACTGCCAATCGCCTTTAGGTTCGGCGTTAATTTAATGAATCCGAATTGTTCACCTGTTGCGGTAACTTTTTGTTTGTTGGTTGTATCTTCAGGAGATGAGGCAACACTATTATTGGTAGGGCCAGAAATTACATTAACGATTAATTCTTCTGAATTAATGGTGTTGTACATTTCGGTTTTTGGATTGAAATAACTAAACGAAATCGGAGGTATGGGATACTTGCCTCGAAAAGCAGGAACGATAGTATAGCTGTTGCTTACGTTGCCTTGAGAGCCCGAAATAGTAGTGCGAACATCTTCTTTAAATTCTGGGTCGTATACCTCTAAAGCACTTGGTAAACTAGGTTCAGGCAATTGAAATAACTTCAGGTTTCCCTTTCCGCTAACAGCAACTGTAGCTTGTAATGATTCTGATGCTTTTAGACTAGTTTTACTTGTGCTGACCGAGAATTCAAAGTCACCTACCGCACCGGTAAAATCTGCTGGTTTTCCTTGTTCTGGTAGCGCCTTAACGTTGATAGTACGTCGCCCGGCAGAGACTATTTTAGTTGTCTTTGCATACACGGGTCTTCCAAAAAAATCACGTCTGCTCGTTGGCACGTCTACCCGCATCTCAATGGTAAAAGGCTCTATTTCTAGCTTGCCCGATTTTTGTGGATAGAGCACCATGCGCTTGAAAACTTTGGAACGATATGGTTTGCCCTTGTACGTATCGTTTTTAACGGGTTCATTGTTTCTGGTGATATCTTGACTCCAAAAATTTTCGTATTTCGGAATATCGATTGTTTTATCGCTTGATGCACTTATTTCGTTACTTACATAAAGCTTGTAAACCACGCTTATCGCTTCGTTAACAAAGGGGTTTACTTTTGAGACTTCAGCTACCAAGTGCAAATGCTCATCTGCAATATCATTAACAGATATTTTCCCGTTGGGCCTGTCAACAGCATCGGTAACCACAACTTTTTTCGGAGATGTTTTATATGTTTTTCCGGATATTACGATTGAGGCTTGGCCAATGGTAAAATTGCCTTTTTTAACCGGCGACACGGTATAAGAATACGTTTTATTATAACTTCTTACCCCGTTGATCCAAGAAGAACTTATTGATTGAGACGGCCCCATAACCACTTTAAACCCTTCGAAATCTGGTGGCGTAAAATCATCACCATCTTTGTTCATCTTAAAATCTACCCTAAGACGTTCGTTAAGACCAACTTTATCTTTGCTCAAGCCCATTTCAAACGTGACGGCGTCATCTGTATCCTGTGCTCGTACGAGCGAGACAAATACCAACAATGATAATAAACAAAAGTATTTTTTAAGTAGCATTGAGTTTACCAGTCTTTCTCGTTTTTAACCTTAACGCCTTTCACTTTTTTGGCATCTATTTTGTCCTGTACTTTTTTCTCTTCTTGTTGCATGGCATCAAGCAGGTTTTGAATTTGTTGTTTACTCAATTGATTTGGTCGAGGTTGCTGTTTTTTTTCCTGGTCGCCCTGTTCCGGTTTTTTATTTTGTTCTTCTTTTTTATCGCCGTCGCCTTTTTTGTTTTCCTCTTCCTTATCGCCTTGGTCTCCCTTATCTTTTTGGTCTTTATTTTCGTCTTTGTCGTCGCCCTCTTTCTTTTCGTCTTTTTTATCCTTTTTATCTTCGTTCTTATCGTCTTTGTTTTGATCTTGGTTCTGTTGATCCTTTTTCAACATTTCTTTGGCAAGCGCAAGATTGTAGCGCGTTTCTTCATCGGTTGGGTTGTTTCTTAGTGCATTTTTATAAGCCTCAACTGCTTTTTGATACTCTTTACGTTTCATAAAAACATTACCCATATTATGATAGGCCTTATGCTTGTCGTTCTTTTCAAGGGCTCTTTCCCCAGCCTCTTTAAAGCGACCGAACGCTTCACTATAGGTAGCATTATTGTAGTAAGCATTTCCTAAATTATAGGGCGCGACCGCATTTTTATCACTTTTGGATATGGCTCTGCGATAATCTACCTCTGCTTCTACAAACTTATTGGTGGTCAAGTCTTGATTGCCTTCCCAGGTAAGATTTTTAGATTCTCGAAGTGCTTTTTCTTGAAGTTCATCTGCATCGTCTTGTGCTGTCGCAAGACAGCCCAAAAAGAAAATAAAATAAACGATTCTTTTCATGTTATTCAATACTTTTTTCGTTAAACAAGTTCAGTTTTCGCAACCACTTGGTTTTTCTATCCAACAGAAATATATCTAAAAAAAACAGCAAGAGTCCAGCACCTAAAAACCATTGAAATTGGTCTTTAAAATCTGCGATTTGTTTTGCTTCAAATTCTTTTTTGTCCAGCTGTGAGAGTTCTTCTTTAATGTAATCTACAGCTTCTTCAGTATTTGCGCCGTTAATATATTCTCCATTCCCTTTTTCCGCAATTTCAACAAGAACGTCTTCAATTAATTTTGTAATGACCACCTCTCCCTGAGAATCTTTTTTGAGACTTTCAACTATGCCGTTACGTTTTAGGGGAATAGGTGCGCCTTTGGTACTCCCAACCCCTATAGTGTATACTTTGATGCCTTCTTCAGCAGCTTTTTCCACTGCATTGATCGTTGTGCCTTCTGAGTGGTCTTCTCCATCGGAAATGATAAACAATACCCTATTGGTCTGTTCTTCATCGTCATAAAAGGTGGTAGCCAAGTCAATTGCTTCATTAATCGCTGTGCCTTGTGAAGACAGCATATCGGTATTCATTCCTTGAAGAAACATTTTCGCGGCACCATAATCAGTCGTAATAGGCAATTGCGGGTATGCCTGCCCAGCATAGGCAATTATTCCCACGCGGTCACTAGCCAATTGATTGATGATTTCCGAGATGATACGTTTTCCTTTTTCCAACCGATTTGGCGCGATATCCTCAGCTAACATACTTTTTGAAACATCTAGTGCAAAAACGATGTCTACACCTTCTCTTTTAACTGTTTCTAGTTTTGTACCCATTTTTGGGTTGACCAATCCTACAATCAAAAATGCAAGTCCGAAAAGGAAGAACAACAACTTTAACGTACTCTTGAATTTAGATCTATTTGGAGTTAGCCTTTTGAGCAAATCAACATTCGCGAAGTTTTTTTGAGTGCGGCTTTTCCAAAATTGCAACAGCACGAAAACCACTACTATTATCGGGATAATAGCAAGCAGGTAAAAATATATTTTTTCGTCTAGCTGTATCATATAAAGCTTCTAAATAAGGTGTTTCTTAGCAACCATTCTAGCAGTAATAACGCACTTGCCAAAAGCACCCATGGCCGAAATTTTTCTTCGTATTTGTAATATTTGAATTCTTCGATTTCGGTTTTTTCAAGTTTGTTTATCTCATCGTAGACCTCTTCGAGCTTATCGTTATTGGTCGCCCTGAAATACTGTCCGCCAGTAGACTTTGCAATTTCCTGAAGTAGTTTTTCATCTATTTCAACTTGTCGTAGGCCGTATCTAAAAGAACCATCAGCATTATACGAAACAGGAGACAGCGCATTTCCATTTGTTCCAAGGCCTATGGTATAGGTCTTAATGCCGTATTCTATGGCAAGGTCGGCAGCTGTTTGTGGTTCAATAAAGCCCATATTATTAACGCCATCGGTCAAAAGAATAATGATTTTACTGATTGCCTTGCTCTCTTTTAAGCGATTTACCGATGTCGCCAAGCCCATGCCAATTGCAGTGCCGTCGTTCAATTGGCCATAAGTGATTTCTCGAAGTGCGTTTAGCACTAATGACTTATCGCTGGTAATCGGGGTCTTGGTATAGCTTTCGCCCGCATAAGCAACGAGACCGATACGGTCGTTAGGACGCTTTTTAATAAAATCTGCCGCTACTTTTTTAAGTGCAGAAAGTCTGTTCGGTTTTAGATCACGCGCCAACATACTCGAAGAAACATCGATTGCCATTACGATATCGATACCCTTGGTGGTTTTTGTTCTAGTAGAGATATCTTCGGTTTGAGGTCTTGCCATAGCCACTATTATGGCTGCTAAAGCCAATAATCGAAGCATAAACAAAAATGGTTTTAATTTAGGAAGAACACCCTGTTTTGCAAAACCACCAGTACTTGAAATTTGAAGGGATGCAGTTTGATCTTTTCGCTTCAATACATACCAAAGTATGGCTAGTGGCAGCAATAATAACAACCAAAAGAATTCTGGGTTCGCGAAATCGATATTTGTAAACATTTACAATTCTAGTTTTACTTCGAGGTTTTTTTTGATGCGGTCTACTATTTCTTGAGCATAAGGGTCGTCATCTAGATATGTAATACCTATAGTTTGTTGAAAACCTTTTCCGCTGAAAATCAAGATTTCATACTTGCCTTTCATAAGCTCATCTGAACCGAATGCTTTGAATTTACCACTACCATAAATTCGAACTCCTTTAACGCCTGTAATGGTTTCGAATTCATCCTGTTTTCTGATGATATTCTTAGCACCAAGCTTCTCAAAGTTTTGATATATCAACTCAATAATTTCGGCAACGGGGGGCTCTGTTAGCTCCTTTAGAATGATAGACCCAATATTTACCGAAAATAGACCTTGGGCACTTTCATAAGAAAAAGCCTGCGTTTCTTTAACTGTATCTTTAGTGTCTTCGGGTAATTCAACTTCTTTTCGAGTTAGTACTTTTGGAGTTTCAAGAAATATTGGTGGAAAGCCATACGAACTCGATACCCATTCTCCCTCAAGTAATTCTTTTGTAGGGTGGCCCAAAATAGTATCTTTTAAATAGCCAAAACCATAATTAGCCACGGCTATAGTAGCCCCGATTATAAGAACACCGACTAAGGCCAACACACCGATAACAAGCTTCTTTTTCCGCTTTTTACGAACGAATTCTTCTTGATATTCTGCCTCTTGCATAAGTTCCTCTTCCGTTGGTTCGGGTAGGGCTTCATGTGTTTTTATAACGATTTGTTCAATTGTGCCGCGATCGTTTTCAGCAACTGAAGTATCAGGCTTTGATTTCGCAAACTTTACCAAATCGGCAGTTTGAAGTATTCTTTTGAATTGTGAAATAGTGTCTGTGTCCAGTTCCAACTCTCCCGAATCTTTTAGTAGTTCAAGTTTGTCTATCAATTGATCGGTTGTGCTTTCCAATGCCGAAACATGTACATCTTCTTCCAAATAAGATCGCACAATATCTGTTAATTCGGAATAATATTGTTTGTAGTCGTCTTGGATTAGGTATTTAGAGTTTTCCAACTTTTTCAGTTCCATCAAGGCTCTGTCGTAGGGCGGTAACAATGCTACTTTTTCTTCTTCTGTCAATGGTTTTTTACGCAAAACGAACCAGTAGAATAGTCCCCCGATAATGAGAAGCGCTGCTATAACGCCCAAAATCCATTTCCAGAAATCGTCGTTCGATTTTTCAACCTGAATCAAAGGTTTTATATCAAACATTTGTTGCTTTAAGGTATCAACTTTGACCGTAGCGACATTAATTATGAGCGAGTCGGTAAAATAGCCTTTCCCATCTATCTCAATACGCTGTGTAGGCAGTTTATAAGACCCAGAATCGAATTGGGTAAGCGCATAGGTCTTTAACAAGGTCATGCGTTCTTTTTGACGGAGTGTTGTGTCGGTTTCCGAGGCTTCGACAGTTTCGAGAGGAGAAAATGTTTGTCCTTCAGGAAAAATCACCTGTGAAGTACTATCAACGTCAACAGTTACCTTGAATTTTATCTGCTCCCCGATTTTGATGAACGTGGTATCGACTTCCGATGAAACTTTAGGCGATTTTTGAGCATAACCAAAGCAAGAAATCACAAAAAAGAATACCAAAGCATAATTCCGCAATTGCGGCAATAGAAACTTCGTGTTTTGTATTTCGTACTTCGAACCTCTCATTACCCTCTTCGCTTAAAATAACCCAATAATTTTTTCACATAGCTTTCATCAACTCGGCAACTAAGCGTTCCGCATCCTGATTTGGTAAAGATTTCCTTAAAATAATCTACGCGCTCAAAATGGTGCTTTTCGTAAGCCATACGAACACTTTTCGATTGTGTATTTACCAATTGTACCTTCCCTGTTTCGGCATCTTGCATTTGAACCATGCCCAAATTAGGTATCGATTCTTCTCGCTGGTCATACACTCTAATACCTGTGACATCGTGTTTATTTCCAGCAATTTTCAGCGTCTTCTCATAATCGGAAGCAATAAAATCGGAAAGCACAAAAACAATGGCTTTCTTTTTCATTACGCTGCTCAAGAATTTTAAGGCTTCTGCAAGATCGGTTCGATTGCTCTTGGGTTTAAATTCCAACAACTCCCTGATAATTCTAAGCACGTGGCTCTTTCCTTTTTTAGGTGGGATAAATAATTCAACTGTATCTGAAAACAACATTAAACCGGCCTTATCATTATTCTGCAAAGCTGAAAAGGCAAGGGTAGCGGATATTTCGGTGATTATTTCTTTTTTGAATTGATTGGTGGTGCCAAATAATTCAGACCCACTCACATCAACCATCAACATCATCGTCAACTCACGCTCTTCTTCAAAAACTTTAACATAGGGTTCGTTGTAGCGAGCGGTTACATTCCAATCAATACTGCGCACGTCGTCTCCAAATTGATACTGACGCACCTCGCTAAATGTCATACCTCGCCCTTTAAACGTGGAGTGGTATTCCCCACCAAAAATATGGTCGGATAGACGGCGTGTCTTAATCTCGATTTTACGTACTTTCTTAAGTAGCTCTTTGGTATCCATACGCCCCCTAGCCCCCAAAGGGGGAACTAGCTATTTTATGTTGTTTTTGTTGAATGTGAAAGTTGCATAAGTTCTCGAATTGCTTAATTCTGGCCTAGAGTGAATTTCCCCTTTTGGGGGCTAGGGGGCTTAAGGTACTTCAATCTCGTTTACAATCTTATTGATGATTTCTTCCGAAGTAATGTTCTCGGCTTCGGCTTCATAGGTGATTCCGATTCGGTGGCGCAGCACATCGTGAACGATAGCTCTTACATCTTCCGGCACAACGTAGCCTCTGCGCTTGATAAATGCGTAGCATTTTGCAGCAATACCTAGGTTGATACTTCCCCTTGGTGATGCGCCAAAACTAATTAACGGTTTAAGATCTTCAAGTCCATATTTTTTAGGGTATCGCGTTGCAAAAACAATATCCAAGATATATTTTTCTATTTTCTCATCCATATAAACCTCTCGAACCGCTTTCTGGGCACTCAAAATTTGGTCGACGCTTACAACCGGGTTTACCGTTTCATAACTGCCTTTAAGATTTTGGCGCATAACCAATTGCTCTTCGTTCATCTTTGGATAATCGATAACGGTTTTGAGCATAAAACGGTCGACTTGTGCTTCTGGCAAAGGGTAAGTGCCTTCTTGTTCGACAGGGTTTTGAGTAGCCATTACCAAAAATGGTTTGTCAAGGATAAACGTCTCGTCACCAATAGTTACTTGTTTTTCCTGCATGGCTTCAAGCAATGCAGATTGAACCTTGGCAGGGGCACGGTTGATTTCATCAGCCAAAACAAAATTCGCAAAAATCGGACCTTTCTTAATTGAGAAGTCATTGACCTTCATATTATAAATCATTGTACCTACAACATCGGCAGGCAGCAAATCGGGTGTAAACTGAATTCTACTAAAACTACCTTTTACTGCTTTTGACAGCGTGTTGATCGCGAGTGTTTTTGCAAGGCCGGGAACACCTTCCAATAAAATATGGCCTTGCCCTAATAGCCCGATCAGCAATCGCTCGACCATGTGCTTTTGGCCTACGATGACTTTGTTCATTTCTAATATCAACAGGTCTATAAATGCACTTTCTTGCGCTATTTTTTCATTAACTGCGCTGACATCTACTGTGGTATTTTCTTCCATATAAAACGATGAGATTTTGGTTTCGTTTGGTTTAATCGCAAACAGGAACGCAAATTGAAAATTTATTCATTAGGTTGCTGTTAATGATTGGTTAAAAATTCTGCTAAGCCCCTATTTTTATGAAGTTTTTAAGGGATTTCTTTTTAAATTCACTTCCTTGTATACTAAGCTTGTTCAAATAGCTAAAGAGAACAGAACCATGCGGTGAGTTTCTCGTCATAATAATTGTCAAATATCAAATGAAAAACCAAGTAAACTATTCAAAATTAATTGCAGGAACGATGACTTGGGGAAGTTGGGGTAAACGATTCGCTACTGATCAGATGGTCGACTTAATGAACCATTGTCTAGAGATAGGAATTACAACATTCGATCACGCGGATATATACGGCGGGTACACCACGGAAGCTGATTTTGGAACTGCTTTTGAACATAGTGGCATTAAACGAGAGACCATTCAATTGATTTCTAAGTGTGGAATTCAGATGAACGCCGCATTAAGACCAAACAACATAAAGCATTACGATTATTCTAAAGATTACATTATTAGTTCAGTAGAGCAATCGCTCAAGAGCCTTAAAACCGAGTATTTGGACATGCTGTTGTTGCATCGCCCTAGTCCGTTAATGCATCCGGAAGAAATTGCCCATGCAATTCTAGTCCTGAAAGCACAAGGTAAGATAAGAGATTTCGGCGTATCTAATTTTACATCTTCTCAAATTGCCATACTTGAAAAAGAAATACAAGTTGTTGCGAATCAAATTGAATTTTCACTAACCGCTAACGACGTGCTTTTAGACGGCACCTTAGATGATTGTATTACCAACAATAGATTGGCAATGGCATGGAGCCCTTTAGGAACGGTATTCAAGGAAAATACAAAGAAGGTTTCCCGTATTAAAGAAACCTTGACAAAAATGGCAGTAGAATACGATACAACAGCCGATGTACTGCTATTAGCATGGATTATGAAGCATCCTGCAAATATTCACCCGGTACTTGGAACCACTACTGGTTCGAGATTATCGAATGCCGTAAAATCGGAAAAAGTGGAATTAGAGAAAACTGATTGGTTTGTTTTGTTAGAAGCAAGCAACGGTAATGAAGTAGCTTAAAAAATAATACTATGGATACAAAAAAAATAGCGCTGATTACAGGGGCCACAAGTGGAATAGGCAAAGCAACTGCAGAACGTTTCGCTGATGAAGGCATTGATCTTGTTTTGTGCGGAAGACGGCAAGATAAACTTGATGAACTCAAAAATACACTCAGTAAAAAAGTAGCAGTACACACCTTAAATTTTGATATAAGGGATAAAAATGCAGTCTTAGAAGCTATTTCAAACCTGCCCACATCTTTTTCTGTAATAGATATTTTGATCAATAATGCAGGTAATGCCCATGGGTTAGATTCGATAGAGTCGGGAAACCTGGAAGATTGGGATGCTATGATAGATATTAATGTGAAGGGCCTGCTTTATGTTTCAAAGGCGATAATTCCGCAAATGACAACCCGTAGAGCAGGTCATATTATAAATGTTGGTTCTACCGCAGGTAAAGAAGTATACCCAAAGGGTAATGTGTACTGTGCGAGTAAATATGCGGTTGATGCAATTAACCAAGGCATGCGGATTGACCTTAACCAATACGGAATTCGAGTAGGCGCCATAAACCCTGGTTTGGTTGAGACGGGATTTAGCCAAGTGCGATTTAAGGGCGATACTGAAAGGGCAAACACCGTTTATCAAGGCTACGAGCCGTTACAGCCAGAAGATGTTGCTGATATTATTCACTTCGTTGTGAGCAGACCTTATCATGTAAATATTGCCGATTTAGTGGTAATGTGCACTGCACAGGCTTCTTCTACGATTGTAAAGAAGAATTGATGAAAGAAAAGTTCTAGTAGGTCTATTTTTTTAGAAACTTAACACCAAACACCAAACACCAAACACCAAACACCAAACACCAAACACCAAACACCAAACACCAAACACCATTGATCAACAAACGTCTTCTTGTAAAAAACCTTCTCGCCCACAACGATGAGAACAGCTTTTATGATAAAAAGCGGTTTATAGATATTGGTCAAAAAGAAGGGAAGGCCAAATTTTTAAAGCATGTATGTGCACTCGCGAACAGCAACCCTAAGAATAATTCTTTTATTGTAGTAGGGGTAGAGGATGAGGATAATAAAATTGTCGGGGTCGATTTTTTTGATGACAGTAAAATTCAAAACCTAGTAAACGCCTATCTAGATAACCCTCCGTTGATTTCTTATGAGAATATTCCTTTTCCGCATTTGCCAGAGGGTAAAGTAGTAGGTTTGGTCACGATTAAATCAAATGGTAAGGTTTGTGCTTTACGAAAGAACATTTGGAAGTATTACGGTGGAATGGTTTTTTTTCGGGAAGGCAGCATTAGCTTGCCCAAGGCTTACGAAATAGAACTCAAAAATACTAATGATGCCGCCGTAGCAACAATTGAGCAGCATGCAAAAAACAATATCGAGTTAACCCTTGATGGGGTTATAGATTTCATTAATCATCGCCACCCCGATATGGAGAGCAGCTACAAGGTATTCAAAGAACAGTTTGTAGTCTGTTGGGCAGGGAATAAAAAGAAGGTGAAAGGAGAAATTTACCTCTCAAGAGTTGATATCGAATTGATCAACGAACAAGTGAAGTTGTTTTATTCTACTTTGGATGAGGTTACGATTTCGTACGATGAACACTCATTTACGACGATTGAATATTTACAATTAGGCTTAGGGAAAAAGCAAGAATATTACCCGTTAGAAAAAGTGGTAATCACATTCGATGATAATGGTACTTATCAGATAGTGAGCGATTTGATTTTTAACCCGCCGCAGTTCGACAAAAAGACGTTACACCATGTACTCAACTCGAACAATGCACTTTTAGAAAAACTAAAGAATAACACCGATTTGAGAGCATCTGAGCAGAATGATTTAAAGCATCTCCCCAACACTTATCTCATTTGTTACCTCAATGGTTTTGAAGAGGCAAAGGAACAAATGGAAATAGCACGCCCACTTTTGAAGAAGAAAAATCTTGAAATTTACCTTACTTTAAAGGAGTCGCTGAGAATATTAAGGAAAGTGAGATACAACTAACTTTTAACAAGCCATAGCAATTGATACGACTTTAACTGCAATTTACCATCAATAAATTTCACTGTCTTTTCAGAAATCAAATCTCGAATTTTAGTAGTAGCACCAAAGTAGCTCAAAGCATCTATTTCTATAAATTGCGGGGTTTCTGCAAAATTACATAGCGCCAAAACACCTTCATTTTCCTCTGAAGTTCGTTCGTAACAGAATATATGGGGATTTTGAACATTGAACAGCGAAATATTATTGCTGTCAGCGAATGCATTATAGTTCTTTCTTATCCTGATTAAATTCTGAATCGAAAAGAAAATTTGGGATTGCGGTGCCTTTGCGTTCTTCAGATTAGCAACGGTTTTCCAGTTATGATAGGGTCTATTTATCCAACGACTGTCCTCCTTTTTATCGCTGTCTTGTAAATACGAATAGTCGTTCAACATTCCTATTTCGTCTCCTGCGTAAATAAGCGGAATACCGCCATAGGATATAATAATACCATGCAACATTATTATTTTGTCTATTGCCTGTTGAATAGCTTCTTTTTTATTTTGTTCTAGTGCTTTTTCTAAGCCTAGTAAAGAAGCGGAATTACCCGTAATTCTTCCATCACCAGTTTTTGGGTTATACATGAAAATTGCTCCCTTGGCAGGAGACCATTCGATATTTTGACAGTAATAATCTAGCAAAAATTTACGGTGTGTTTCTGCATTCCAGCCAATCTCATTGATGTAATTATCGTCAAAGCCAAGGCCAATATCATCATGACAGCGGATGTAATTTATCCAAGTAGCTTCAATAGGTTTTTGAGGTAAGTTTTGGAGGTTTTTATAAAGTAGTGTAGTCTTTTTTGTAGCAACGGCATCCCATAAGAGCGCCATCAATGTTGCGTTATAGGCTATTTCGCACTCATTACCTGTTGTATTGCCCGTGCCAAAATATTTGATGATTTCCTTAGGTGCGACAATGGCTTCCGCCAAGAATATTACTCCAGGAGCTACTACTTGCAAACACATTCTAAAAAGGCAGATCAAGTCATGGGCCTTAGGTAGATTTTGGGATAATGTTCCAAGTTGTTTCCACATGAATGCCAAGGCATCTAAACGCACTACATCTACGCCGTGATTTACCAATTTCAATAAATTTATGAGCATTTCGATGAACACTTCCGGATTGGAATAATTTAAATCCCATTGATACTCGTTGAAAACGGTCATGACCCATTTTTTCATTTTTGGGTCGTATGTAAAATTTCCTGGAGAGGTTAAAGGAAAAATTTCCGGAAGGGTTTTTTCATATTCATCTGGTGTAACCCTGTCTTGGTAAACATGATAATAATTTTGATATTTTAAATCGCCTTCTTTGGCCTTTTTTGCCCATGAAAATTCGTTGGAGGTATGATTGGCCACAAAATCGAGCATGAGCAACATATTTTTGCCGCGCATTTTATCGGTAAGCTGTAATAGATCTTTCTTCGTACCGTAGCGTTTGTCTACCTCATGATAGCTATTTACTGCATACCCACCATCATTTTCACCTTTTGGCCTCGTTGTAATGGGCATAAGATGTAAAAAATTTACGCCCAGCTTCTCAAAATAGTCCAATTTTTGTGATAAGCCTTGGAGGTCTTTACTAAAGTGATCTACATATAATTGCATGCCAACCACCTGTTGTGACTGATACCAATTCCCCTGATCTAAGCGAGCCAAATCTTGCAATTTGAGAGATTTGGGTCTTTTTTTGAAGAGCATGGGTAGAGTTGATACTAATTTTTTAAAAGATTCCGCATGATTTTTCTCCGGATATAGCGAGAAAAACAAGTCTTTTATCAAGGTGATATTTACACCTAATCGTCGTTCAAAAAGTTTATCCAAATCTACTGTTTCTTTCGAATCGGTATGTTCTGTATTGATTAAACGATGTAAGAAAGCTTGGTTCATTCGAATGCGAGAAGTTGGTCTTTTGTTGGCAGCGACGGAATAGCCCCATAATCGGTGGTAGTGATAGCTCCTGCAATATTTGCTTTTTCGACCATTTTCACCAATTGTTCATTATCATCAAGTACAGCACAAGGGTCGTTCAAAGTTGAAATCTGGTACAGAAGGCAACCTATAAAAGCATCACCGGCACCTGTAGTGTCTATTGGCTTTACAGACACACTGGGGATTGTTTGTTTACTATTTTTAGTACTGAGCAATGTGCCTTCAGAACCAAGAGTAATAGTAATTATTTTTGTTCCCATTTCATGAAGTATATCACAACATTCAGTCAAATCTGTTTTGCCTACTATTAAGCGAGCTTCTTCCAAACTGAATTTTCCCAAGTGCGATTTTTGAATAAAGGGCATGCATTTTTTCACGAAGGTTTCTTCTTCGTCTTTCCAAAGGTCACCTCTAAAGTTGGGGTCGAAGCTGATAAAAGCATCCTGTGTTAGGGCGTCAAAAAAATACCTACTGTATGCTTTTTCCAAATCTCCACCGAGCAATGCGGTTGCAGCTCCCAAATGAAGCATATTTCCTTTAATATGATTTTTTATTGAAGAATCGTATTGTAGTTTTTTATCAGCTCCACGACTAAAAACAAAATCGCGTTCCCCGTCTTCAGATAACGATACGTAGGCCAAAGTAGTAAACGTCTTAGAGCGTTGTGTCAAAGAAATATCAACCTTGTTTTCCTTTAAAACACTAAGCACATAACTTCCAAAAGGGTCATTGCCAACACAACCGATAAAAGTGCTTTTTCCACCTAATTTTGCAATAGCGCAAGCTACGTTTGCTGGTGCACCACCTGGTTTTTTAGTAAAAATTTCTGCTTTAGAAAGGTCGTTACCCTGATTCTCGGCAACGAAATCGATTAATAATTCACCGATACAGATAACTTGCTTCATCAAATTATGACTTAGGAGGTCAAGATAAAAACAAATAAGGCGTTATTCTAAGATTTTGTGTGAAATAACCGTAAAGTAGCTTTTCGAAGCATCTAGACACAAGGTCTCTTTTGCCTTGACTTCGAGTTGAAGACTCATTGCAATATCCTCATTTGGAAAAAGAAAATTCACTAAAATTTCATCGTTATTATGTGGTAAATGAGATATTGCCGACCCTTTTTCCAAAATCTCCAAAATTTTTATTTTAAAGACATTTTTCTTTGACACACCGCAAATTTCTTTTCCACTTGAAGTAAAATCGTCTACAAGCTTAATTTTTAAGGTTACCTCATCTGGGTTTGAAGACTTTACAGTTGTAATTGAATCTTGAATTCCAGAATCAGAGGCAACCTCTATTAGTTCTTCTTTGTCTTGAGTACTTGTGCTTGTTGTTTGGCATCCAAACGAAGAAATAATCATAATGGACAAGATAATATTTTTCATTTTAGATGATTTTAATGTTATTTATTTACGTTAGAACGGGCAAATAGGATGCCATAAAATAAAGAAAAAGGCACAAGAATGAATTCTCGTGCCTTTTAGCTAAATGGAAATCAATTTTATTGTTTTACGATATTAAAATTCTTGTTTGTTGTAGGGCCACTAATTTTAACGACGTAAACTCCTGATGGGGCAGCTGAAGCGTCCCATTTAAATGCTTGCGAAGCATCGATATTCGATTTTTCGTAAACCATCTGACCCAACAGATTGAAAACTCTAGCGGTTACTTTACTATCCGTATTATTTTTCAATAAAAAGTTGAACTCATTATTTGAAGGGTTTGGCCAAGCCGCACTTTCGGTTTTCATGTTTACTTCAGCGAGTTCTTCACTTTCCGTGTTTTCTAAGGTATCATCAACTGAAGCCGAGGTTACAGGGTCTTCGCCGTCAACACTTTCGGTAACTCTACCAAAAAGCTGAAAAATCTGGTCCGTAGGATCTCCACCAAAAACTAATGAGCTCCCAAACCAATCAATAGCCCCAGTTCCAAACAGATTGGCTTGGTCGCGCCAAACTGATTCGTTTCCGGTTATTTGTGCCTGTGAGCGCCAAAACCATTGGTCTCCGCCACCAAATGCTAAATCGGCATAAACAGATAACCAATAGGAACCGCTTTCCAATTCTATCTCTTCAGGCAACTCGAGATTTATATTGTAATTATCGGGTTCTGAGGTTGGTGCTATTTCACCGCTATTATAGATTTCCTCGCCGGGAGCACCATTGTTATCAGAGTAAATAATCACGGTTGCGTTAGTAATGGCCGGAGCTCCATTAACTTCTCCGTCGGAAACGATGCTTCTCAATTTCCAACTAGCTCCTGCGGGAATCGTAAAATCATCTGCTGTTTGGGCTATCCCTCCAAAGTCCAAGAAATTCTGCGAAGGTATACTACCTACGCGAGGATCTGTTTGAGCATATATGGCCGGCTCCACTACATTAATGGTAAACCCTTCAGACACCTGTTCTCTGCCAGAAGTGGCAATTAACCCAATAGCAGCGCTACCTTCAACATCAGGGGCGAAAAGAGATACTTTTACCGTATCACCATCTAAAAACGCAGTAATTAAATCTGGATTGCTATTGGTCAATTGAATATCGATATTAGCTCTTCTTCTTGTACTTGTGAAAAGCCCGGATATATCAATATCAAAAGGTTCGCTGTTGGTAGCTATAGTAGTATCAGGAATAAGATATGCAACACTCAACCTAGGCTCAGGTCGTGGTCTAACAAAGAAATTAGCGCTGTATACACCATTACCATGTATCGCTGCGGCTACAAAACCATCAGCTCTTGTTTTTACTTGCATTGCTACCCCATTACCTATACGTATTGGTTCTCTATACCATCGGGTATTTCTACCTTGCAATTTAAATGTGTAATAAAGTCCTGTACTCGTAGCGGCAAAGTAACCATCGTTTTTACCGTTCATCGCAAACCAGCGTACCGAAGGGCCATTTCCTGAACCATCTCGATTCTCTTCTAGGTTTCCACTGATATCTTGCCAGCTATCCCCAGCATTTCTGGTAACGAAAATACTTGGAATACCATAGTTTGAAAATACAATAAAGACTCTATCGGGGTTTTTCGGGTCAACGTATACATTATTGATATTGCCAGCGGGTAGCCCTTTCCCACTTGAGATGTCAAAAACTTCCTGATCATCTAAATTTGCATTCTCTACTCGGTACACCCTACCTGAACTGGTGCCGTAATAAAGTGTATTAGCTACTGGAAATTTTGATACATCCAAGGCCGTGATAAATGATGCGTCTGGAGTTATCGTACCTTTCTGCTCGACCCAATTTACAGCGGTTGGCGCATTTGAGAATAGTGGAATTCCATCTAGGTCATTGTTTCTCCAAATACGGTCTCCCGCAGGCATGTACATAATATTATCGTTAATCGGATCTAAAATGAATGGTGCTACAAAATCAAAATTTCTACCACCTTCGGGCTGCACCCTAGCAAAGGATTGATATTCCCCTGCCTCATTATAATTAAATCGATATAATCTTCCGAACTGAGAAGATACATAGCGCGTTAATCCACCATCAGCAATTGCATTGTATGATCCGTCACCTCCAAATTCTTCTACCCAATCCACACCTACATCTTTCGAATTCGTAAACCAAGATCCATTATCTTGAAAGCCAGCCAATAAATCATCGCTATTTCCTTCCGGATCGTATGATATGGCATAGGGTTGTGTGGTAATGTAACCGTTGTTCAGAGAATTCCAGGCTACAGGAGCATCGGTTTGAGTAATATCAGAGGTCAATTGTACTCCACCATCGTTAGAAGAAATAGCGGTATCCGGATTTGATGGCAAGAACAATAAATTGTGCTGATCAGGATGATGATTCGGATAAACAGAGACATCATTTGTAAAATTATAACCACCAATCCAACCTTCAGCTCCAGTCGGTGTTGTATAACCGGTGGTAGACCTATAAAGGTTTGTACCTCCTAAGAAAATTAAATCTGGATTGGTAGGGTGTACTCTGATAATCATATTGTAGTCGCCTTGAAGGTTCAGATTTCCAACAAAGCCGCCTATTGCAGTAGGTAAATTAGCACTTAAATCTATCCATTGCTCCTCTACCGTTTCGGCATCGGCTTGATATCTCCATAAAAAAGCTTCCGAAAAATCGGCCAGGTTATATGAGAAGAAGAAAACTCTATTTTCATCCGAAGGGTCTGCCGTCATTACTGTGCGACCATAAGCTGGTATAATATTGGCTGGTGTAATATTCGTCCATTCATCTCCGTTGTCAGAAACAAAGAAACCAGCATCTGCTCCGCTGAAAACATCTACCGTAGCATAAATTTTTCCTTCCGGGGTGATTAGAATATCTGTTTTACTATCCCTTGCGCCAGCGAGTACTAACTCGAAATTACGCCCGCCACGTTGCGAACGATAAATACCCTCAAAAGTTGCGACATATACATCTCCGTTTTTTGGGTCTACCGCAATATTGTGAATTATATCAAAGGCGGAAATAGAAGTTAGATCATCATCATTAGAACCTCTAAGTTTAAACCAAGTACGGCCATTATTAACTGACTTAAATACACCTGTACCAGCATAGAAAGCTCCTCTGGCCGACGCCGAATTCCCAAAGCGTTCACCAGAAGTGTAGTACCATATACGGTGTTTTCCTCTTCTGGGGTCTTGAACAATCGCCGTAATACTTGGGTCTTGCCAAGGCAAAGTGACTTTTCGCCAGCTTTCTCCTAGGTTGGTTGACCGCCAAAGGCCACCGGAAACACCACCGGCAAAAATGGTATTTTCATTTCTTCTGTCTAAAGCTAAGGCTCTCGTACGACCTCCTACATTTCCTGGGCCACGGTTGGTCCAGTAAGAATATCGGCTCTTTCCAAAAGTATCTGCTGACTTAGCAGATTTTTCAGTTGCGTGACTTCGCTCTTTAATTTTTTCGGAAAATTGAATTTCCTTGGTTAGAATCCCACTTGGAATTTCTTTAGTAGTAGGGTCTTGCAACATTCGCTGCTCATGCTTTACTCTATCTAAGGCGCGATCTCCTACAGATTTCGGTCTAGTTCCAATTGGGCCACTCTTGCTATCATAAATTTTTGATTGCTTGTAGAGCGCATGTCCCTTTTGGGGTGTTTGCTTTAGAGAGGGTTTTGGGTCTTGGGCAAAAGCAGTTTGCATTGTAAATAAAGCAAGAGCTAGTACCAATGAGGAATTCAAGACTTTTTGGGGTAAAAATGTTTTCATATAGGGTTGATTTTTAGTTTCTCGTTGATGAAAATATTAATAATATCTTAAAAAAGTAGTCTAAATCTGTATTTTATCGATGAAATACACTGTTTAAATTAAAGTTAAAAATGAGTATTTCAGTTAAAAGAGGTGTTATTGAATGGATTAAGTGAATAATTATATTTTATAATTGCGATTTTTGTAAAATGAGAACATTGGTTATAGGAGATATTCACTCAGGCTTAAAAGCCTTACAAGAATTACTGCAAAAAGCTTCGGTTTCAACATCTGATAAATTGGTGTTCTTGGGCGACTATGTCGACGGATGGAGCGATGCTGCGGAGACTATTAATTTTCTTATCGAATTAAAGAAAACACATAATTGTATCTTAATTCGCGGCAATCATGACGAACTGTGTCATGACTGGCTGAAGACCGGAAATGATAACCCAATGTGGAGACAACATGGGGGCATGGCGACAATTAATTCCTATAAAAAGGTCGATGAAGAGCTAAAAAACGAGCATATAGCTTTTTATGAGAGTTTTGAAAATTATCATATCGATTCGCAGAATAGGCTCTTCTTGCACGCAGGATTCAGCAATTTAAAAGGAGTTGAATTCGAGTATTTTCAAAAAACTCTTTATTGGGACAGAACTCTTTGGGAGTTGGCACTTTCATTAAACCCAGATCTAGATGAAAACGACCCTTGGTACCCAAAAAGGTTGACACATTATCATGAAATCTATTTAGGTCATACGCCAGTTACAAAATTAGGGAAAACGACCCCACAACAAGCTGCCAATGTTTGGAACATTGATACAGGAGCCGCATTCAAAGGGCCGTTATCTTTAATCGATGCAGACACCAAGCAGGTTTGGCAAAGCGAGCCCGTTCATACTTTTTATCCAAATGAAAGGGGTCGCAATTAAAAAGTGAATCGTTTTGGTCTTGCAATAACCTTTTTATTGTCGAACTTTGAAAAAAATAATAAGATGTCAGCTAAAAATATAAGACTTGAGGTAATGAAGGCAATTGAGCCTCAGGTCGATGGTTTTATAAACGATTTTTTGATTCCTGCGGAAGACATTTGGCAACCAAGTGATTTTCTTCCTGATTCGCAAAGTGATACTTTTTTGGATGAGGTTGAAACCTTACGGGGAGAGTCTAAAGAACTTGGCTATGATTTTTGGGTTACTATGGTTGCCGATACCATTACTGAGGAAGCGCTGCCTACCTATGAATCTTGGCTTATGGATGTCGAGGGGATTAATCAACATTCAGGCAGTCAAAATGGTTGGGCAAAATGGGTTCGAGCTTGGACTGCCGAAGAGAACCGACATGGCGATGTACTGAACAAGTATCTATACTTATCAGGTAGGGTAAATATGAGGGAGGTTGAAATTACTACACAACATTTGCTTTCGGATGGCTTCGATATCGGTACCGACCGCGACCCTTATAAAAACTTTGTTTATACCTCTTTTCAGGAATTGGCGACCAATATTTCGCACAAAAGAGTAGGGCAAATGGCTAAGAAAAAAGGAAACGCTTTGCTGGGCAAAATGTGTACAATAATTGCTGGTGATGAAATGCGGCATCATGTGGCCTATCGTGAATTCGTAAAAACGATTTTTGGTGAAGATCCAAGCGGAATAATGTTGGCTTTTGCCGATATGATGAAAAGGAAAATAGTTATGCCAGCTCATTTTCTTCGTGAATCGGGCGGAAGTATTGGAACAGCGTTTGAAAATTTTTCGAACTGCGCACAACGTTTAGGGGTGTACACGGCTATCGACTATATTGAAATACTAAGAAAACTAAACGCCTATTGGCAAGTTGAAACTGTTCGTAGTCTTTCTGATGATGCTGAAAAGGCAAGAGATTATCTAGTCGCATTACCGGATAGATTGGAGCGAATAGCCACTCGTATGAAATTTCCGGAAGATCAATACCGTTTTAAGTGGGTAGAGGCGAACGGAATGGTATAAAGGCTCCCTAACCCGCAAAGGGGGAATTTGGGATTCTGATATACAAATATTTATAGCAGATTGCAAAATTTATTGTAGAATAAAAAATCCGATGCAGAAATGCATCGGATTTTTTTGAACTTGAAATTTTAAAGTTTTCCGTGGTCATGTTCGTCTTGCCACTTGGCCAGCTCTGCCCATTTGCCTTCATAAGCCATCTTTGCTTGTAACGGCCATGAAGCTGGTACGTGAACCTTATAACGGTCACCGCCTTTATCCAATACCTTTTGACAGTCTGCTACTGCGGTTTGGGAAAGTGCTTTCCAAGTTCGAATTCCATCAGCAACGAACATTTCAGAAATCTTGGGCCCTATTCCCTCAACAACTTTCAAGTCATCTTGCTTAATGGTTTTCCCGAGGGCAGCCTTTGCTGCTGCCGCATCGAAGGGGAGGTCTTTTTCTACCGAAGGTGCAACAGCAGCAACAGTAGATGCCGCTGCGACAGTGCCAGCAACGGTCAACTTCTTATTACACGCATCAAGATCTGCTTGAAGCTTAGAGTTCTTATCTTTCCAGAGTTTAAGGTCTGCTGAATTATCTACCGTTACAGTCTTTCTTCCACTTCTTCCTAAAAAGTATCCGAAAATAGCACCAAGTATAGTGCATAATAAAGGAAGTAACCAGCACCACATATTCGAAAAATCGATATCCATATTCTTAAGTTTTATTTTAGTTAATTAATTTTTTACTGTAACTACTGATCGTCTATTTTTTGCCTTGCCGGCTTCGGTGGCATTGCTTTCCATAGGTTTGCTTTCTCCTTTTGAGGTAGCTATAATTTTGGTGGCAGTTATGCCATTTTTAATAAGATAGTCTTTTGCAAAATCTGCACGCCCTTGACCTAACCTCATATTGGTAGACGGTCTGCCTTCGTTATCGGTATGCCCTTCGACTTGTGCTGTTGCACCATCTTTCTTATCTAAATATCTAGAGATGTCAGCCACTTTCTGACGCTGTTGCGCTGTAAGCTCGATAGATGCCTCGGCAGTGTCAAAGTAAAGTATTAGTGGGTTTGTATTGATTTTTTCAAACAATGCTTTTAATTCATTATCGGCATCTGCGGCTTTATCACCTAGGCTATATGCAACAGGGCCATAATACACATCATCTTTTGCTGCCATTTCATCCATTAACTTGCTCATGGTATTAATCTGTGTTGATGAAATACCGTTTTCGACCAAATTGTTCTTTACTGTATTCGCTCTCGCCAAACCTAAATTTGGGAAGGCCGAACTATTGGTTTCACTCGATTTGTAGTAACCGGTTACATTAATAACTTTTTCATCATTACCCGATAGAAAACCTTTTAGGCTAGCAATACCGTCAGTCACCTTTTGGGATAACGGCATTAAAATCGATGAGGACGACGCCTTAAAATTATAATTGTCATTTTCATTGTACGCATACTCACCATCGCTAAAAGCGAAAGGGTATGACGTACTTGTTGGTGCGACGGGAGCTGTAACCGCTTCTTTAACAGGTTCTTCTGCCACTGCAGCAACACCGCACGAGCTGCACAGCTTCATGTAGAGGAAAACACCTGCTATGATGGTTATCAGAATCCCAAGCAGACTTGTTGTTCTTGTCATTTTTAATAAGGATTTAGTATTGTAGGTGGCAATTTATTAAAAAAATACTAAAAATGTTAAAAAGAGCTAGTAAATATTGGTTTTCAAATACTTAGCAAGCACATGAACCTTCCTTAAGAGGAAGAGTCAAGACTATGGCAGTACTGCTTACGGCGCAGTTTTCGTCCGCTTTTATAATAGTGTGCGTAATTTAAGTCGCAGATATTGATTTTGTCAGATAACATAATTAAGAGTCCTGTTATTGCCGACTATGTTACAGCAATTTCGAGAGGGTTTTGATATTCGAAGCCTATGGTTTTAGACATAAGGACATACTGTTTAGGATACGGTTAAAGTGAGGGTTGTGTATAAATATGACCGTTTATACAAGTTTTATGACCTTTTACACAAAATCAAAGTTCGGAGAACTCTTATCGCCCGATATTGACACCAGTATTAAAAAATACAGATGCTTAGGTATATGGCTTCTGACTAGGTAGAGTTAGTTTGGTAATTCCGCTGTTTTCAAAACCAACCGATCGGGGGAACGGGAAGGAACTAGAAAAGCAGCGGATTTTTTTGTATCGAAAAGGCCTCGCACAAAGTGCGAGGCCTTTTATTTTTGAAGCGATATCAAGTTGCAAATAAAAGTATATCCAGGTTTCGACAATCTAGAAATAGTTGATTGTTACCTTATAAATCAAACTGTATTCCCTGTGCCAAAGGTAATTTGTCAGTGTAGTTAATCGTATTCGTTTGCCTTCTCATGTAAATCTTCCATGCGTCGGAACCACTTTCCCGACCACCACCAGTTTCTTTTTCACCGCCAAAAGCACCACCTATCTCTGCACCGGAAGTTCCGATATTGACATTGGCAATACCGCAATCACTGCCGGCATGGCTTAAAAAACGTTCCGCTTCCCGAAGATTGTTGGTCATTATAGCAGATGAAAGCCCTTGTACGACTCCGTTTTGAATTTCAATGGCATTTTCAACAGCTCCCGAATACTTTATTAGATATAGCACTGGTGCAAAAGTTTCGTGCTGTACGATTTCAAAATTGTTCTTTGCTTCGGCGATTGCAGGTTTTACATAGCATCCGCTTTCGTAACCATCTCCTTTTAAGACACCACCTTCTACGATAACAGTACCACCTTCGGCGACTACTTTTTCGAGTGCCTTATTGTATTGCGATACCGCATCGGTATCGATTAATGGCCCCACATGATTATTTTCGTCTAAAGGGTTACCGATTCGCAATTGCCCATAGGCGGCAACGACCGCATCTCGTACAGTATCGTATACCGATTCATGCACTATTAATCTACGGGTAGATGTACACCGTTGGCCACAGGTGCCAACTGCTCCAAAAACTGCTCCGATTACGGTCATTTTAATGTCGGCATCGGGTGTTACGATAATGGCGTTATTACCACCTAATTCTAATAATGATTTTCCTAGTCTTGCTGCAACCGCCTGAGCGACGATTTTACCCATTCGAATAGATCCTGTAGCGGATATTAACGGTACGCGACCATCTTTGGTCATCATTTCCCCGACCCTGTAATCGCCGTTAATCATACATGAAATACCTTCTGGCAATCCGTTTGCTGTAAAAACGGAAGCTGCAATATTTTGACATGCAACTCCACAAAGGGGTGTCTTTTCTGAAGGTTTCCAAACACAAACATCTCCACATATCCAAGCTAGAGCCGTATTCCATGCCCAAACAGCAACAGGAAAGTTAAAGGCAGAAATAATACCAACAACTCCCAAAGGGTGGTACTGCTCATACATTCTATGCCCAAGACGTTCGGAGTGCATGGTTAAACCATGTAATTGTCTGGAAAGACCTACCGCGAAATCGCAAATGTCTATCATCTCCTGTACTTCGCCCAAACCTTCTTGGTAACTTTTTCCCATTTCGTACGAAACCAATTTTCCCAAAGGTTCTTTAAGTTCTCGCAGCTTATCACCGAATTGTCGCACAACTTCTCCACGTTGGGGCGCAGGCATTATTTTCCATGTTTTGAAAGCCTCGGTTGCTTTGCCCAATACCTGTTCATAATCAGCTTGGGTGGTGCTTTTAACTTTGCCTATGAGCTCCCCATCTGCAGGCGAGTAGGAAGAAATCAGCTCCCCAGAAGAAAAATTAGCTGATCCTGTTGAAGTACCTTCATTAATATCTTTAAGTCCAAGTGCTTTTAAGGCTTCCGCGATACCGAACTTTGATGCGATTTCTGACATTATTATAACTTTTTAGGCGAGTATTGTTAAATTTTTTGACAAAGCTACGAATATTGAACGGATCTATCCCGTGTTTTTAAGGACTGTAACTTTGGATATTTTTTCGTCTTTTACTTCATATATAAGAACCAATTCTAGCACTTCATCATTTCCGTTTCGCCCGGTAATACTTTCATGATCAATTACCCTGTTCCCAAAAACCATTCGGGTCAAGATAGTAGAATGTAGTTTCGGCGATGCCCTGAACAACTTAGAATAGAATGCTCGACAGGCATCATACCCTTTCATAGTTATTCTTCCATCGGAAAAATCATAAAAAGTAATATCGTCGGTTATTAAAGCCATAAAACCATCAATATCCCTACTGTTATAGGTTTCAAGCTGTTTTTGAACTACTTGTTCTGGGGTCATTTGAGCGTTTAATGAGGTGGTTAAAAGAGAAAAGAGAATATAAAAAAGAGACCAAAAGCGCATCATTTTTTCAGCTATTAACTACTATTAAAACAATTGTAATGAAAGCAGGTAGTGCCTGAATAAAGAATATTTTTTTTGTTACTGTTATTGCTCCATAAATTCCTGCGACGGCTACACAGCCTAAAAAGAAGAGTGCAATTTTGTCGGCCCAATAGGTATCTTTGATAAAGTACGTCCAAATCAACCCGGCTGCCAAAAAACCGTTGTACAAACCTTGATTGGCTGCCATTGATTTAGTCGGTTCGAATAAGTCTTTCGGAAAACCCCTGAAAATTTTAGGGCCTTTGGTCACCCAAGCGAACATTTCAAAGTATAGAAAATAGCCGTGCAGAAACGCCACGAGGCCAATCAAAATTTTGATGATACTATCCATAGTTTAGTCTTTTGCAATAAATCGCTCATCAACGGGCATTATTGTACTGCAATTATCACATGTGCGCAATTCTTTAGAGGCGTAGAAATGTTTAAAATGACCTAAGAAGTCTTTCTCAATATCATGCAAAGTAAAATAAGCTTCATATAGTTTATTATTACAATTATCGCAAAACCAAAGTAACCCATCATCAACGTTCATGGCGGCGCGTTTTCGCTCAACTACTAATCCAATACTTCCTTTATGGCGAACAGGGGAATGTGGCACCTTTGCAGGGTGTAAGTACATGTCGCTAGGCCCGAGTTTCATTGTTTTTTTTAGACCGTCTTCCTGAATATGCACTTCTATTTGCCCTTCTAATTGGTAAAAGAGCTCTTCGGTTTCGTTGTAATGATAATCTTTTCTTGCGTTTGGCCCAGCAACAATCATTACGATATAATCACCGGCATCTTTGTAAAGATTTTTGTTTCCGACTGGGGGTTTTAGGGTATCGCGGTTTTCTGCAATCCACTTGTTTAGGTTAAAGGGAGGGGCTATTGCCATGCTTCAAAAAGTTTGTGGTCTATAGTTTGGAGTTTTTCTATTCGTAAATACTCACAAAAAAGCCAAATTATAATCAGTTCACCTCAAATTTATAAAAAGAAACGGACTCGGATGATTGAAGTTAGGAATACGGGAGATTTCAATAAAATGAATTCACTTGATTCCTTTCAAGAGCGCAAACTGATACCATACTATAAATATGAAAAACTTTATGAGCTTTTCCTCTCCTAGGATGAGGTCGTAATCGCGAGAGCAATTACGGGTGAGGACTATCTATAGAATATCTGAGTAAAGTACAACTTGCCCGCTTGATTTTTCTTAACGCTGACCGCTGTATGGGTAAAATCACCCTCCATAGTAGTTTTATGACTTGCGCTGTTGAACCAACCTTCAAACGCCTCGGAAGCATTATCATAATCTTTAGCAACGTTTTCGGCAACATATTCCGCACTTTCTTCAGCAGAGATATTAGACGCTCTTACGCTAAAATTATCATGACTTAAATTGCCTTTGGCAATCATGTAATTAGTATGTTCGTTGGCATATTCGTGTGCAACGGTACTATAATAAAGAGTGTTCAGCCCCATTGCTGTTCTATGGTTGTTAACGACCGTCAAAAGTTCAGCTTCTACCGCAATAACATTTTGCGAATCTACTATTATCTGTTCCTCAGGTGTTTCTTTCGTGCAGGCCGTGACCAGTACTATAAAACATACCAAGGCGGTATATTTCAATTTCATTTTCATACAACGTTCTAAATTGTAAGTAGGTGTTCTTGTAAAGTAGGTGGGTGGTAGCGTGGGGCATATCTACGTTCTCGAAGCTGAAAGGGGACATTCAACGAGTGTAATATTAGATAAAATACCAACATCAACTTTGAAAAAACACTTTTTTTCGATGAAATACATACTTCTCCGCCGTGTGCATAAACTAACCTTCACAATCAAGTGCTGTTTTAATTTACGCTTGCAAAGTACTAAACAAACTTAGGATTTCGTTCTAACTGAATACCGTGGTAATTGGGGCTGCATATTCACGGTGTCTAGGGATGTTTTTTGTGTGGCTCACCGCTATTTTTAACAAAATTCATTTCTATGAAAATTAAATTGTTACTTCAAGTTTCTGTTTTCATTTTTCTTTTGGCTGGGTGTAAATCCGAACAGGAACAAAGTCCCGCAGAACAATTCGAGAACCTCAATAAATATCAAGAGTACATTACCGAAGTTTCACATGGGGTAATATCTGCCCAAAGCGATGTTCGCGTGGTTTTGAACACCCCTATTGAATCTTGGAACAATGGTGATGAGCTTGATGATGACTTGCTCGAAGTTTCTCCCAGAGCTAAGGGAAAGGTAGTTGCATTAGATAACAGAACGGTGGCCTTTGTACCTGAAAATGGATTCAAACAAGACACTGAATATCATTTTACTTTGGCCGTTAGCGATATTATCAACGATGTTCCCAAAGAATTGACTGAAATGACTTTCAGTGTAAAAACGCTGAAGCAACAATTTAATATTTATACCGATGCATTACAATCGTATTCAAAAAATAGGCAATACGTAACGGGTCAAATTAGAGCTTCCGACATACTTACGCTAGACATGGTCAAACAATTACTTTCGGTTACCCAAAAAGGAAAAGCGGTAAAGATAAAATTTGACGAAGCTGTTGAAAAGGGCAATCAATTTTCTTTTAAGATAGATAGTATTCAACGTTATGAAGAAGATTCCGAACTGTTGGTTTCTTGGGATGGCGGAAAGTTCGACATTGAAAGTTCCGGTAAAAACAAACTTGTTATAGCAGGTAAAAACAATTTTACTGTTTTAGACGCTTCCGTTGAGACAGGAGAGAATCAAGTAGTTCTCATCAATTTTTCAGACCCTCTAAAAAAAGGTCAAAATTTCAAAGGTCTTGTAGTGCTGCAGGGTGTTACTGAACCTAAGTATAAGGTTGACGGCAATACTTTAAAATTATATCCATCGCAAGAAATAAAGAACACCGCTACACTTGAAGTATTACCGGGAATACAGAGCGAGGATGGTTACAAGTTGAGGATCAAATACGAACAACGAGTTGCCTTTGAACAGCTGAAACCGCAGGTGCGCTTGCTTTCCAACGGAACGATTTTACCCTCATCAAGCAACCTAAAAATAAATTTTGAAACTGTTAATCTAAAAGCTGTAGATGTTTCGGTATTTAAAATTTATCAAAACAATGTGCTTCAATTTCTGCAAAGCAGCAATCTTAACGGAGTAGGAAACTTACGTGCTGTCGCAAGGCCTATTGCCAAGAAAAAAATTGTTTTAGAGTCGAACCTGACCAATATCAATGGTAAATGGGCGGGTCATGCACTTGATTTAAGTGCTTTGATTTCTCCTGAAAAAGGAGCGATTTACAGGGTGCAATTCAGCTACCGACCCAACTACAGTTCGTATAAATGTGCTTCGACTAATTTTGATACCGAAGAAGAGGCCGAAGAGGATTATGATGAAGAAGCTGAGAACAGTTCTTGGGATAATATAGAAAACTATTACGATGACTATGGTTACTATGACTATGATTGGAACGAACGCGAAAACCCTTGTCACAAATCATACTATTACAATAAGAAAATTGCAATGAATGTTTTGGCCACCGATATTGGTGTCACTATTAAGAAAGGCGTTAACAAAAGTTATTTTGTAGCTGTTAATGATATTTTAAGTACCAAGCCCATTACGGGCGCCAAGGTTACCTTCTATAACTATCAACAACAACCTGTAGGAACAGTTTCTACCGATACCGAGGGTACGGTTATTTTCGATTCGGAAAAGACCGCTTTTTTTGCGGTAGCAGAACACAAAGGAGAAAAGAACTACGTAAAATTGAACGATGGCAACGCACTTTCGGTAAGTAAGTTCGATGTTTCGGGAACGCGATTGCAAAAGGGTATCAAAGGTTTTATTTTCGGGGAACGTGGTGTTTGGAGACCTGGAGATAAAGTTTTCTTATCGTTTTTATTGAATGACAATGCGAACCTGTTACCGGCGAATCACCCAGTTAAACTTGAATTGATGGATCCTTATAATAAGGTCGTACATCGCGAAGTCAAAAAAGACGGACTCAATAATTTTTTCCATTTTAACCTCAAAACCGATGAAAATGCACCTACTGGAAATTGGTTGGCAAAAGTATCTGTTGGGGGAGCTTCTTTTACCAAAACCATAAAAATCGAAACAATCAAACCCAATCGTTTAAAAATCAAAACAGATTTTGACGGGGAGCTACTTAACGGAGCAAAACCTATTAAGGGCGATATGGAAGTAAAATGGCTTCATGGTGCCATTGCCAAGAATTTGAAGGCAGATATTACGGCAAAATTCAATTTGACTACCACAAAATTCAAAACCTTTCCGGGTTATGTTTTTGACGACCCTACACGTGGTTTTTCAGTTGAGGACCAAGTGGTATTCGACAATAAAATAGATGGTGAGGGCAAGGCGAGTTTTACAATAAACCCGCAATTGTCTATGAAAGCACCAGGTATGTTGAAAGCCGCTTTTATAACCAAGGTTTACGAAAATGGCGGTGATTTTAGTACCGATGTGTTTACAAAGCCATACTCCCCTTATGATACGTATATTGGACTTAATTCGCCCAAAGGAGATAAAACGCGGGGCATGTTGCTTACTGATGTGAAGCACAAATTCGAAGTAGTTTCCGTAGATGAAAATGGAAAGCCGAAAGCCACGAAAAACCTTAAAGTGAGCATCTTTAAAGTAAGTTGGAGATGGTGGTGGGATACTTCTTCGGATAACCTTTCATCATACAGCAGCAGCCAGTATAGAGATTTATTGTTCGAAAAAACGGTGAATACAGATGCTAAGGGAATTGGCAGTTTTGATTTTGAATTAAAATATCCCGATTGGGGCAGGTATCTCGTTAGAGTCGAAGACCCGAACGGAGGCCACGCTACCGGAAAAGCCATATATATCGATTGGCCGGGATGGGCAGGAAAATCAAGAAAAGGAGACCCTTCAGCGGCAACCATGCTAGTTTTTTCTACGGATAAGCAAGCGTACAATGTTGGTGAAACCGCTACAGTAACCTTCCCAAGTTCTTTTGGCGGTAGGGCTTTGGTAACCGTTGAAAATGGTAGTGAAGTATTAGAATCGCTTTGGGTAGAAACTGTCGAGGGCGAAACGAAATTTAAACTTCCTATTACCAAATTGTACACGCCAAATGTGTTTATAAACATCACATCATTACAACCACATGCGAACACGAAAAACGATTCGCCGATACGTATATACGGTGTTACAGGTATAGCTGTAGAGAACAAGGAAACGAAATTAGAACCTCAGATCAGTATGCCAGAAGTGTTGCGACCAGAGGAGACGATTACTGTAAAAGTGAATGAGAAGAACAAGAAAGCGATGACATACAGCATTGCGATTGTTGATGAAGGGCTGTTAGATTTGACCCGTTTTAAAACACCCAACCCATGGGATACTTTTTATGCAAAAGAAGCCTTGGGCGTAAAAACTTGGGATGTGTACGATGATGTTATCGGTGCCTTTGGTGGACGAATAGACCAAGTATTCTCTATTGGCGGTGATGGAGAACTGGCAGGTGCTAAAAATAAAAAAGCAAACCGTTTTGAACCGATGGTAGTGCATTTAGGGCCGTTTAGTTTGAAAGACGGAGAAACAAAATCACACCAAGTGAAAATACCAAAATATGTCGGTTCTGTACGAACAATGGTGGTTGCAGGTAATCATAAAACAGCAGCGTACGGGCAAGTAGAAAAAACGACTCCGGTTCGCAAGCCGTTGATGATTTTGGCATCTTTACCAAGGATAATAACTCCGGGTGAAAAAGTAACATTGCCTGTTACCGTTTTTGCCATGGAAAAGAAGGTCAAGAACGTAATACTAAAAATCAAGCAAGACAAGGCCTTTACTATTGAAGGTGATCAGACACAAAAGTTGACTTTTTCCCAGCCCGATGAGAAAATGGCCTATTTTCAATTGAACGTTTCTGATTTCTCGGGAATTGGGAAAGTGATTGTTGAAGCCTCAGGTGGAGGGGAAACGGCGTCTTTCGAGATTCCTATTGATGTGGTGAACCCGAACCCGGTAACTTCTGAAGTAACCGACATCATTTTAGATGCAAATGGAAGCCAAACCATAAATCTAGAAACGTTTGGAATAGCTGGAAGCAACACCGCAGAAATCGAATTCTCTACTTTGCCTCCTATGAACTTTAATGGGCGAATGAAGTATTTAATTCGCTATCCGCATGGGTGTGTAGAGCAAACTACTTCAGGTGCTTTCCCACAATTATATCTAGCCGATATTTTTGATGTAGATGCGACCAAAACAAAACGTATTCAACAGAATATGATACGGGCAATCAAGCGTTTGGGAGGTTTCCAAAACGCTGCTGGGGGCTTTTCGTATTGGCCAGGTCAAAACTATGCAAATGATTGGGGAACTACCTATGCCGGACATTTTTTGCTAGAAGCCGAAAAGAAGGGGTATGTATTACCCATCGGGTTCAAATCGAGCTGGGTAAAGTACCAACAAAACAGTGCCAAACAATGGCGAGCAGATAAAAATTCTGACTTGGCACAAGCCTACCGTTTGTATACGTTGGCACTTTCTGGTAATGCAGATGTTGCTAGTATGAACCGTATGCGTGAAACTAGCGGACTCTCGAATCAGGCGAAAATTAGATTAGCAGCTGCCTATGGCCTAATTGGGCAGGGGAATGTTGCTGCCAAAATACTGAGTTCGTCACGATTAGATGCTGAAAATAATAAGTATTACTATCGTACTTATGGCTCTTCAGATAGAAATAGAGCAATGGCTTTGGAAACCTATGTGTTGCTAAAAGACAAAACAAAGGCGCAAGAACTGGCAAAGGTTATCGCTAAAAATCTTTCTGACAAAAGATACATGAGTACGCAGAGCACAGCCTACAGCCTTATCGCAATGGCCAAATTTGCAGATATGGTTGGTGGTAAAGGCATAAAAGCAAGCCTTACCCTGAATGGAAAATCTGAAAATATAGGCACCGAAAAAACACTGGCCACCAGACCATTGCAAATCAAAAAGGGTAACAATAGTATTACAATCAAGAACCAAGAAGACAATACGGTTTATGTGAGTATGGTGAATAGCGGAATACTTCCTGTGGGGGAAGAGAAAACGATTCAGAAAAACCTTGCGACTCAAATTGTGTTTAAAGGGAGGAATGGCTCTATTATCAATCCTGCTAGCATAACACAAGGAACCGATTTTGTGGCTGAGGTGCGATTGACCAATACGACATCGAATAATTTGAAAGATATGGCCTTGACCGAAATCTTTCCAAGCGGTTGGGAAATCGTAAATACCCGTTTCACTGATTTTGGAAATTTTGCCCAAAACCAAGTTACCCATACCGATTTGAGATATGATCGTGCTAATTTCTATTTTGATATGAAACGAAACGAAACAAAGATTTTCAGAATTCTGTTGAATGCATCATATCTAGGAAAGTACTATTTACCTGGTGTGCAGGCCGAAGCTATGTACGATAATGATTATTTGGTAAGGACCAAAGGGCAATGGGTTGAAGTGGTGCAATAGTAAAATAAAAGTTCAAGTGTCAAGCTCAAAAAGGTCAATCAAGGTATTTATATTTTGAGAGTGTTCTTGCTGATTAGAAGGGTTAAAATAGCTAGTAAGAGTGTTAGCTAGATTCTAAAACCCGTCTCATGACACGGGTAAAACCCCTGAAATAGATGCCTGAGATATTTGAGAACTATGCGTTTCCAGAACTGAGAGAATATAAAAACTGAAAAAATGTTAACGGCAAATAGATTTGGAGACTTAGAGAACCCGATGGCACCTTTATCGTTCGTAGAATTAAAACCGAATAATAGAAAAAATGTAAAGTGCCATATTTCAGGGGATAACATTCCTAAAGGAGAGCTGAATTACCGTTTTCAACTATTCAGTCTTGATACTGATATATTTTTATTTGCAAAGAAGCCAGTCTGGGAAACGAGTGATTATCATATAAACTATACCCAACGATTTCTGAAAAACAAGTATTCAATTTCAGACTTTGAAAATTATGATTACTTCCAGAATGAGCTGTTTATAGCAATGATTCTCGACTTTGATTTTAATAAGGCGTTGCCGTTACTAGTCGAAAATGACATTTCAAAAGCCAGATATGGAATCGGACGATAGCAGCGTATTTTTGGCAATGCTCATAAAATGTGGCTACACCGAAGAGTTGTTGCGAGTATTGCCAAAATTACCCACTAAAAGTCTACTATTGTTTGCACTTTTAGATGATAAGCGGTTTCAAGTTCAGGTAGAATCGATTTTGGAAACACCTAATTTGGCCAACGCTTTAAACATTCTAAGAAAGCGAAAATTGAACTTGTCGGATTTTCAATTCTTGATTGAATTCAGCCGACAAACTCCAGAAAAATTAGAAAAAATCTATTTGGGAATTGTACATTATAATCTTCACAAAATAGCTGCTATCAGCGTTGGGAGCGGCTATAAAAGTTGGAAACCCATCAATAACTGTAGGCTAGTTTATCTGTTTATAATGCAGCCTGAGTTGTTCCCGCTATATTTGAATTATTTAACTCGCTTAGAATTTACCGAAAGCCCCCTATATGCAATGGTACTATAATAGGGCAGCACTTTTTTATGTTGCCGAGAAGCATCCGGATCTCTCACCGTCTTGGATAGAAGGTATGGAGCCAAAATACTTTACTATCATTCAGGTAGCCCAGCTCCGTCTATCAAAGAAAGTATTAAATTAATTGAAGCATTTACTCTCTTGAAAAACCAGAATCAATAAGTTCACAAGGAGTTGTTAGGGTGAAGAAATAAGCTTTAGATTATTTCGAAAATAAAAGATAATGAAAACAACTTGCACAATCATATTACTTATAGTTTTAGGCCTACAAATGCAGGGGCAAGATTCAATAATACCCGAAGGGCCTATGGGTACAAGTATAGAGCAGTTCATTCTTAAAGTAAAGAACAAGAAACACCGTAATCTACTAGAGGAATTTGCCAAATGTCGCGATTCCGTGACCAAAATGAGCATACAACGAGAAACTAAAATATTTTATGAAATATGGGTGGATTACAGAACTGCCGATGGCTATAATTGGGGTGAAGGATATACCTTAAACAAACGAGGTGGAAAGAGGGAAATGATATGGCACGAGCAACCTTATAAAACAGAGCCGATATTTTTAGATAGCATTCCGCAAAAAATGTAAGAAATTCGAAGACTAAAGCGGGCTATTATTTAAATTCTATTGTGATAAATCATCAATCTGTTCTGAAGGTCTACTGTATTCAATAGCAGTGCCAAAAACAAACACCACTGTTTTTTTACAATTCGCAAAATAGCGAAGTGTCAGTATTTAATCAATACAAATAGATGGGTAGTCGAACTAGTTGCCCAACCATATTCTTCCGACTCCAACCCTTCAACAGAAACCAAATAAGCTCCAGATTCTAATTTCTTATAGTCGTAAGCTATGTTATTGTTGATGGTCTTATTCCCTGCCATGTTAGCCGAGGCGATTTTCAAGATTCGTTGATTCTTGTCTTCATCGACTTCGTACTTGTATAGTACCAGTTGGGATTCGATTTCGGTTTGTCATCAAAATCGGGAACTGGGTACCTCTTTTGTGAGAATGAAAACTGAACTGCCAATAGTAATAACATGGTTGAAAAATAGATTTTTATAATTATGATTTTAATTATTTTTTAATAGAAGTGATTTAAACTTTTTATGTTCAAGCGAAAATTAGACATTTTTAGGTCATTTTTTTAGCAAATGGAAAAAGTTTAAACCACTTCATAGCCTCAAATTTCGTTAGAAGCTTCAACTGATTTATTCTCCTTTAAAACAGCATTGAAAACAAAAGCCCCAATTTTCTTTACAGGAGCATAAAGTACAGATTCGTTTTTTGACTCTTCGCTAATAAAGCCCATTGATTTATTCACGCGGTCAAAGAAAACCAATAATGCTCCAACGATAACCGCTACTTTTAGAACTCCAAAAACAGCGCCGGCCAGTTTATTAACTAGCCCTAACATTGCAAAACTTGCAATTTTGGTCAGTAGCTTTCCGGCCATGTGTACTGCTATAACGATAATGATAAAAGTTATGGCAAAGGCGGCGAGGTTAAGGTATTGTTGATTCCAGTCGGTTTTTTCGGAGAGGTAGTCCCCGGCGATATACGAAAAGTGAATCGCCCCATAAATACCCGCAATCAAAGCAACAAGAGAAGCCAGCTCAACAAATAAGCCGTTTTTTAGTCCTTTCCATAGTCCGATTAAAAGCAATATTCCTAAAATGATATCCAAAAAAGCCATAAACAAATATAGCCCTTTGATTTGTACCTTTAGAGCTCCCTAACCCCGGACGAGGGGAGGTGGTTTTTGATTCGCCGAAAGGTAGATCAAAAAGCGGAGGGGTTGAAAGCCCAAACCTTTGTCTTTTAGCATGGAATTTTGCAAAAGCACCTAATTTTTTTGGCTTCAACTACCTTACTTGTTTTCTTAAAAAGAGAAGAGTTAATTAAAATTGAAAATGGCAAGAGACGAACAATTAAAAGAGCGATGGAAAGATTTGGTGGGAAAACTCTCAGCCCAATTCGCAGATGGGGATGAACTAGAGCTAGATGCCATTATTTACTTAGTCGGTGTTCAAGAGCTGGGTCAATACCATAAAAAGTATAGAAAAGACGATAAGTTAGATCTTATGCATATTGCTATATGCCGCTTGTTAGAACCCTACGGTTATTATGAATTTGATTTTTTTGATGAGCAGGGCTGGCCGCATTATATCGTAAAAGAAGAATTGCCGCCTTTAAGGGCTGGAGAGCAATCAGTCTTGATGAAAGAAGCGATTGTAGATTATTTTTTGGGTAAGGAGTATATTATCTAAATAATGAAAAGAAAACTTCCTTACTACGCCGTAATTTTTACTTCAACTAGAACCGAAAGTGCTAAGGGCTACACCAAAATGGCTCAGCAGATGGAAGAACTGGCAAAACAACAAAAAGGCTATCTAGGAATTGAGAGCGCAAAAAGCGATGTCGGAATCACGGTCAGTTATTGGGAGAGTTTAGAAGCAATTGCCAACTGGAAAGCGAATACAGATCATGTAATGGCACAACAAAAAGGAATCAAAGACTGGTACTCGTGGTATAAAGTCAGAATATGTTTGGTGGAGCGAGAGTACGAGTCCTCCCCCGACCCATCCTAGGGAGTGGCTTTTAAATTCCCCTATCGAGACCTGTGCTGAGCGCAGTCAAAGTAAGGGATTTCTCAAAAATTGAAAATTGAAATCGACAATCAAACCTCTCAATAGTTCAGAACCATCCCCCTCCCTGGGAGGGGCTAGGGGAGGTCTCTTTCTTCGAAAACACCCAAAAAAACTCCTCCTTCTAACAATTCTCCTAATTGCCTATTATTTCTGTCTGCCTAAAACACTTTTTGATGTTCCAACGGCAACGGTTGTCGAGAGTCGCGAAGGCAACCTGTTAGGCGCTATGATAGCTGATGATGGGCAATGGCGTTTTCCCGAAATCGACAGCGTACCGAAAAAGTTCGAGCAATGCCTCCTTCAATTTGAGGATGCTCATTTTTATAATCATCCAGGCTTCAATCCAGTTTCCATGGCAAAGGCTATCGGGAATAATATTTCGGCAGGAAAGACTGTCCGAGGCGGTAGTACCCTGACCCAGCAGGTGATACGATTATCGCGAAAAAAAAGCCGCTCGTACTGGGAAAAAGCGATTGAATTGATTTTAGCCACCCGATTGGAGTTTCGGTATTCAAAAGAAGAAATATTAAAACTATACGCCAGCCATGCGCCCTATGGGGGCAACGTTGTAGGTTTAGATGTTGCTTCTTGGCGGTATTTTGGCCTGCAACCGTATCAACTTTCCTGGGCAGAATCGGCGACTCTTGCTGTTTTACCCAACGCTCCGAGTCTCATATATCCGGGAAAAAATCAGAAACGTCTTTTGGATAAGCGCAATCGTCTTTTAAAGAAGTTGAGAGCCGAAAAAATTATAGATAGTACTACCTATGAATTGGCGCTATTGGAAGAATTACCCCAAAAGCCCTATTCACTTCCGAGAATAGCACCGCATTTGGTGCAGTACATGGCAAAAAACCATAAGGGAAAACGTTCAAAAACTACTATTGATAGAAACTTGCAACGCAATGTCAATAACATTGTAAAGTATCATCATGGCAATCTGAGCCAGAATCAAGTGCACAACGCAGCTGTATTGGTGATGGATGTAAAAACACGGGAAGTAATCGCTTATGTAGGCAATACACCAACATCAAAATCGCATCAAAAAGACGTTGATATGGTACAGGCGAATCGCAGTACGGGCAGCGTTATCAAACCGCTATTGTATGCTGCGATGTTAGATGCAGGAGAATTACTTCCCGAGATGTTGATTCCCGATATCCCGACCCAAATTGCGGGCTATACTCCTGAAAATTTTAATGAGGATTACAGTGGGGCGGTAGCGGCCAAAAAGGCTTTGGCGCGCTCGTTGAATATTCCCGCTGTTAGATTATTGCAGTCGTATGGGCTCCAAAAATTTCGTGACCAATTAGATGGCTTTGACTTAAAAGGCATCAATAAAACAGCGGATCATTATGGCTTAACACTCATTTTAGGAGGTGCGGAAAGTAGTCTTTGGGACCTTTGTAAAACCTATGCGAATTTAGCATCGACAGTCAAACATTTTAATACGAATTCAAGTGAGTATTACAGAAAAGAGTTTGTGAATCCGAACCTGTTAAAAGACCAGATAGTCGGTTTCGGAGAATTATCTACAGAAAAGACGCTGTTCGATGCAGGGAGCATTTACCTAACTTTTGATGCGATGAAAGAGGTAAATCGCCCTGATGGCAGCGAATCTTGGGAATTTTATGATAGCAGTAAACAAATTGCCTGGAAAACAGGAACCAGTTTCGGCAATAAAGATGCTTGGTCAATAGGGGTTACAACAGACTATGTGGTCGGTATATGGGTTGGCAACGCAGATGGCGAAGGCAGACCTAATGTGACCGGGGTTTCAAGTGCGGCACCTATATTATTTGATGTTTTTGACGTGCTTCCGACTAGTGATTGGTTTCAAAAACCATTCGATGAATTCATTGATATTTCTGTTTGTGAAGAAAGCGGTTTTTTAGCTACCGATGCCTGTCCGGCGAAAACAACTTCCATTCCGAATAAAAATAATTTTGTCAAAGCTTGCAGTTTTCATCAACGTTTTCAATTAGACCAAAATCGACAATTTCGTGTCAATTCGTCTTGTGCCGATTTGTCACAGACCATTACGGAATCTTGGTTCGTTTTACCGCCCATACAGGAGTATTATTTCAAAAAAACGCATCCGACCTATAAAACGGCACCGCCATTTCGTGCAGATTGCGAAAGTACCCATGCCCCTCCGATGGAATTCATCTATCCGAAAGTAGGAAGTAGAATAGGGCTGACTAAAAATTTTGAGGGCAACAAAAATGAACTGGTGGTAAAATTAGCCCATACCAAACCAGAAACTTTGGTGTATTGGTATTTGGATGAAACGTATATCGCCCAAACTAAGGATTTTCATGAAATAGGTGTGCTGCCTGAGACAGGAAAGCATAAAATTACTGCAATTGACGCATTAGGCAATGAAGTTTTCATTACGATAACGATAGAGTAACTTTCAAGGTTTTGACGACCTAAAATAAACCCTTATATTTCGAAATAGTCTAAATCAACAACTATGCTACTATGTGCTACTAAAATGGTATATTCGTAGTTATAAATAGATATAATTATGCAAAACTCTTACATCATAGCGCTAGATCAAGGAACAACTAGTTCTAGGGCTCTTCTAGTCGATCATAACGGTAAAATTCAAGGGATGGTTCAAAAAGAGTTTAAACAGATTTTTCCCAAGTCGGGCTGGGTAGAGCATGACCCCATGGAAATATTGGAATCGCAAATGAGCGTATTGGCAGACTTGGTAAAAGAGAATGATGTAAGTGCTGAGAATATTAAAGCTATCGGTATTACCAATCAACGCGAGACTACCGTTGTTTGGGATAAAAATACGGGAGAACCCGTCTATAACGCCATTGTTTGGCAAGATAAACGAACGGCGGATATCTGTGAAACAATGAAGAAAAACGGTTTAACAGAGCATGTGCGCAAGACTACTGGGCTCGTTATCGACTCCTATTTTTCTGGCACCAAAGTAAAATGGATTTTAGACAATGTAGGCGGTGCAAGGCAAAAAGCGGATAAAGGCGATTTGTTGATGGGTACGATAGACTCTTGGTTGGTGTGGAATATGACAAACGAGAAAAATCATGTAACCGATTACACAAACGCGTCTAGAACTTTAATATATGACATCGTAAACCTAAAATGGGATGATAGATTATTGACCGCTTTAGGTATTCCTAAAAGTATGTTGCCCGAAGTAAAACCTTCGGCATATCATTTTGGGAATTATAAAATGGATGGAGTACGAATTCCGATTGCGGGGATTGCCGGAGACCAACAGGCGGCTTTGTTCGGTCAAGCGTGTTTTACAGAGGGGACTGCAAAAAACACCTATGGTACAGGTTGTTTTATGTTAATGAACACTGGGGAGAAACCAATGTTTTCTAAAAATGGCCTTTTGACCACTATAGGGTATGGTTTAGACGGAAAAGTGACGTACGCCCTTGAGGGAAGTATATTCATCGCCGGTGCAGCAGTACAATGGTTGCGAGACGGTTTAGAACTAATAAAGGATGCCAAAGAAACGGAAGCCTTGGCAGATTCGGTAGAAGGGGAAAACCCGGTATACGTGGTTCCTGCTTTTGCAGGTTTGGGAGCGCCCTATTGGGACATGTATGCGCGTGGGGCCGTATTCGGGTTAACGCGAGATACGGGAAAAGCACATCTCGCCAAAGCTACATTAGAATCATTGGCATACCAGACTAAGGATATTTTAAAAGCGATGGAAGATGATTCTGGCATTCAATTGGAAAATCTTCGTGTTGATGGTGGCGCTTGTGCGAACAATCACCTTATGCAGTTTCAGGCCGATATTTTAGATACCGAAGTGCATCGCCCAGAAGTAATCGAATCGACCGCTATGGGCGCGGCGTTTTTAGCGGGTATTCAAGTCGGACTTTGGAAACAAAAAGACGTGGATCAAAACCGCCCAATGAATAAAATCTTTAAACCCACCTTCGACAGAGTGAAGCGGAAACGCCTATATGGCAAATGGCAACAAGCGGTAGAACGTACCAAGGGTTGGGAAGAGAATTAAAGGCTCCCCTCCTCAGATGAAGAGGGTAATGAATTGAGCTTTAGCTCAAGAAAGGGGTGGTTGAAAGCCCAAGCCACCGCAGATTACTATGAAGCTTTGTAGAAATATTAAACCCTTCAATTTACCACCCCTCCTTGAAAAAAGGAGGGGAGCTTAAAAAAATTAAAAAGAAATCATTGCTATGAAAAATATAAAGTTCTCAAATTTAGATAGAGCAAAAATCATTGAAAAACTCTCCAAAGAGGAATACGACCTTGTGGTGATCGGTGGGGGTATTACAGGCGGAGGAATCGCTTTGGATGCTGCTTCCCGGGGCTTGAAAGTTGCTTTGGTAGAAAAAAATGATTTTGCTTCGGGAACGAGTAGCAAATCGACCAAATTGATACATGGCGGACTGCGGTATTTAAAGCAATTCGATTTCTGGTTGGTTAAAGAAGTAGGCTCAGAGCGCGCTATCGTACATAAACTTGCGCCACATTTGGTGTTGCCAGAAAAGATGTTACTTCCGTTGATAGAAAATGGTTCTTACGGCAAATGGTTGACATCCATAGGCTTAAAAGTGTATGATATTCTGGCGCAAGTAACCGGTGAAGATAAACGACAAATGTTGGAAAAGAAGGAAGCCATGAAATTAGAACCTTTACTGCCAAAAAAAATACTGAAAGGCGCTGGGTATTATGCGGAATATAGAACCGATGATGCCCGTTTGACCATAGAGAATATTAAGACGAGTTTGCAATTTGGTGCTGTTGCTCTGAACTACGGAAAGGTCGAAGACTTTGAGTATACAGATGATATAATTTCAGGTGTAAAAGTAAAAGATGTTATCTCTGGTGATGATTTTACCATCCACACAAAATATGTTATTAGCGCAGCAGGCCCATGGGTAGACGAACTTAGGAGCACCAATAATTCTAAAATAGGTAAGCGATTGCATTTGACCAAAGGAGTTCATTTGGTGTTCCCTTATGAAAAACTTCCTTTAAAACATTCTACTTATTTTGATGTTCCTGATGGGCGTATGATGTTCGCTATTCCTAGGGGAAAGGTAACTTATGTAGGTACCTCCGACACAAATTACAATCACGATAAAGATGTAGTGCGTACAGATCTGACTGATGCAGTCTATATCGTTTCTGCGGTTAACAATATGTTTCCCGATATTGAATTGGAATTAGACGATATCGTTTCTTCTTGGGCGGGTCTAAGACCGTTGATACACGAAGAGGGTAAATCGGCTTCCGAGCTATCTCGTAAAGACGAGATTTTCACTTCCGATACCGGTTTGATTAGTATTGCAGGCGGAAAACTCACCGGTTACCGTAAAATGGCAGAACGTGTGGTGAACCGTATCGTTAAGAAAATGGAAGAAAACGGCACCGAGCTTAAAGAATGTTATACCGAAGAAATTCCGTTATGCGGGAATGTCGATTTTAAGAAATTCAAGCATGTCACCAAATATATTGATGCCTTGTATGAGAGAATGAAGCCAGACGGCTTTACCCATCACAACGCTTGGTTTCTGGTAACTAATTACGGTAAACAATCCGAAACCATTCTCGAAACCTATAAACAAATGACCGATGATGATAAGTATGTTCGCTTGGCTAAAGCTGAACTTCATTTCGGAATTGATTACGAAATGGTGCAAAACCCGATGGATTTCTTCATTCGACGCACAGGACGTCTTTATTTTGATATTGACAGCGTAAGAGCGCTAATGGAACCGATTTTAAGCGAATTCAAGACTATTTATAATGTTGACGATGCGCAGCTATTGGCTTGGAAAGAAAAACTAGAAGCAGAACTCGAAGACCACTCTAATTTTTCTTTGGAACGGGTCTAGCGTTCAGTTTGTAAATTTCTGAAAAGATAAAAGAATAGAGTACAAAGAGCCAAGACAGTACGTCTTGGCTCTTTGTTCTTGTAGCGCCCCGACGGTTCGGGAGTCTTTCGTCTTTTCTATTATGGTTATATATAATTATCTAAAAATCAAATAGTTGCATATTTTGGCACAATGCTTGTTTTCTACGAAGGGAATTTAAACCCTTAGCATATGAAAACGATAAAACTACTTTTAGGATTGGTAATGACCAGTGTTCTGCTGACCTCTTGTACCACAGATGTCATCATCGAGGATGACTTTATCGAAGCATCACCTTTTAACACTGCTGAGGTGTTACAATCATACGATCTGTGGTATGTAGATATTAACGCGACCCAAGGAAATGGGGAAGTTCCCTTTTTGCAACGAGCCTTTACTATTTCGTTTGAAAATGGAGTTGTGTATGCAAATAACAATATTGTGGGCATTGGTAAAACCGGAAATGGTTTCGGTATTGATGTAGGCACCTTCGGCACCTTTTCTGGTGCGGTAGAAATCAATCACGACCTTGACGGACTTTGGCTTTTAGAAGTTTTTGCGGTAAACGCGAATACACTAGAATTGAGAGATCAAGGGTCGGGAACTTCTTATTTTATAAATGGCTATCAGACGAATACTTTCGATTATGACTTTGTCTTTTATGATAACATAGACTACTTTCTTCAGGAATATACGGCTTGGGAAAAGCGCTTTACTAGTCAAGAAGGTGCTTTGAATGATTTCGATAATGAGAACTTTTTACAATTTTCACCGAATCTTTTTCGGTCTTCAGTCGATGCCTCAGGAACTAGCTTAGGCAATTTACAATGGGATTTTCAAGGTGAATATCAGGTTTACGACGTAGAAAACGATGAAACGCTCAAAACTTTAACACTTGGTTACGATAGTATGGGCAATGATTACTTTGAACTGTACGTTATTAATGACAGTACTGTAGAGCTATATCATCCAGATAGCCAAACAACATATGAGTTTGGTGGAAGAGGCTACCAAGAGTACTTGAAATCGGGTAAAAGCTTGGTTGATAAGAAAAGAAAAAAGACTTCAAGACCTATTATGAAGGTAGAAAGAGGTAAAAGATAAGTACAATTTTTTTGGTTGGTTATTTAGTTAGAAATCGCCTTAAGTGTAAAAACTTGAGGCGATTTTTTGTTGCATGCTATTTGAAGTTAACATGTCTACTTATAAACTCCGAAGGATTTTCATCGGTAACTTTTTTGAAAGTTCTATTAAAATAAGAAAGACTATCAAATCCACATTCGTAGCAAGTTTCACTTATATTTTTCCCCATTAATAACAAACGCTTGGCCTGGCTTATACGGTATTGATTAAGAAAGCTGACAAAAGTAGTCCCGGTTGCCTTTTTAAAGTAACGACAAAATGCTGGTTTGGTTAAATTACATAACTGCGCTACTTCATCAATTGTTATTTTGCCTTGATATCGCTCATCAATTAATGCATATATCTCTCGAATTCGTTCTTGTTCCTTTTGACTATACTTGTTTATATAAGGTTTGGTATGTAGTAATTCAAACTCGGTACTTTGTGCCAGTTTCTTTAAAATAGCTATAGATTGAATGAAAAAATCGAAAGGAGCCAATAAATGCAAGCCCTTCAATAATATACCAAGCTCCTTTTTAGTTTCCCCTAGAAAAGCGATACCATACTTCGAGAGTTCCAGCAATCTTTCGATACTTTGAAGCTCTGGTATTTCAGAAATGAATTCTTTCTTAAAAGACGGTTTTATGTGTAATACTTCTTTGCGATAGGTAGTGGTAACCCCATGGTCAAAGTTAAGATGCGGAATATTCGAACCAATTAAAACAAGGTCGCTATCTGTAAATTGTGAAATATGGTTTCCGACATGCCTTGTAGCACTGGCACCTTCAATATATACCAGCTCAAATTCAGGATGAAAATGCCAGTAGAACAAATGATTTAGTTTTGGGTCGTGCAAAAGTTGAAACGGACTTTTTGATGCCGGACTAATTGTTTCAAGTTGAATTTTCATTTACTATTAAGACTAAATTATCTATTTAAATAATAAAAATGGTAGAAAATATCAATATAGTACAAATTTATGTCAATATCAAGGTGGATTCTATAAAGGCTCATAAGTAGTTTTACACCATCATTTTAAACCGCCTTAATATGAAACAGCAATCAGATAAAATCGAAATGGCCAATAAGGCCCATGAGGAAATTCCCGGAAATCCTTCTACAGCTACAAGTAGTAAAATAAAATTAAACGACCGTTCAAATGGAAAATCGTTACGGGTTTTAAGTGAAGAAGATTGGAATTTTTGGATTTATAATGGATATATTGTTATCAAAAATGCCATTTCAAAAGATCAGGCAAAAACTACAGCAGATTTCATTTGGGAGTTTGATGAAAAGATTCCCAATAATTCTGAGACTTGGTACGCCCCTCCACGTGCAGAAATGCAAATGAAAGAATTAACGGGCACAGGAATGGTTGAGGTATACAATAACCAACATTTATGGAACAATCGCCAAATGCAGAAAGTATATGACGCTTTTGTCGATGTTTGGGGAACAGAAAGATTATGGGTTACTATCGACAGGGCGAATTTGAATTTCCCTTTAAAACCTGGAGTTGATAAAAAGGGTTTTATACACTGGGATTACGACCCGGAAACCCGCCCACAAAATGTACAAGGAGTTTTGGCATTAGCAGACCAAACGGATGAAAATATGGGTGGTTTTCAATGTATTCCGTGGTTGTACCGAAATTATGACTCTTGGAAACTTACGCAACCCGAAGACCGAGACCGTTTTCAACCCGATATTTCTGAACTAGAAGATAAAATTGTAAAAGTAAAAATGGAAGCTGGCGATTTGCTCATTTTTAATAGTACAGAACCGCACGGTATACGACCCAATAAATCAAAGGATAAAGTTCGTATTGCGCAGTACCTTTCAATGATGCCTGCTGAAGAGGACAATCTAGAGTTGCGCAATTGGCGTATCAATTCTTGGAAAAATAGAGTCGCTCCCGAAGGGTATGCTTTTCCGGGAGATCCTAGAAAGTGGGAACAAACTAAATATGAGACCGCCGAACTTACCGATTTAGGAAAAAAACTATTAGGTTTAAACGATTGGTAGTCAAATTAATACCTTAAAAAAATCGCCAACCTATGCTTTCAAGCTTAAGCTTTTGGGATATTGTCATTATTCTGATTTATTTCGGAATCATTCTTTGGATAGCCCAATGGGCATCAAAAAGTAAATCAGATTCAGGCAGCGCAGTCGATTATTTTTTAGCCAGTAAGAACTCTGGATGGCTGGTTATTGGAGCATCGCTATTTGCATCTAATATAGGTTCGGAAATCATATTGGGTGTTTCTGGTGCTGGTGCTAGGGGCAATATGCCCATGGCGAACTTTGAAATTATCGCTTCCCTTGTTTTGATACTTCTAGGCTGGGTATTTGTGCCGTTTTATTTACGTACAGGGGTGTATACCATGCCTGAGTTCCTAGAAAAACGATATTCCAAAGCATGTCGAAGTTACCTATCAGTAATTTCGATTTTGGCTTATGTCATCACTAAAATTTCGCTCATCATATTCGCTGGCGCCTTGGTTTTTGAAACTATTGGTGTTCCATTTTGGACAGGTGCTATCGTTACCGTTATCGCCACAGGCTTCTATACTGTTTTAGGGGGATTAAAAGCGGTAATTTATACTGATATGGTACAAGCGTTTATTTTGCTCTTGGGAACCATCGCCGTTACAATATTTGGTTTATATGCGCTCGGCGGATGGGACAATATGATAGAAGTAATCACAACAGCATCGGCACAAGAAAGCAACCCACCTACAGAACAGTTTTTTAATTTATGGCGACCAATGTCTGATACCGAATACCCTTGGACGGGTATGCTTTTCGGCGCGCCAATATTAGGTGTTTGGTACTGGTGTACAGATCAGTATATTGTACAACGAACGCTTTCTGCTAAAGATGTAAATAATGCCCGAAAAGGAGCTCTTTTTGCAGGTTATTTGAAACTGCTCCCAGTCTTCATATTCTTTATTCCTGGTGTAATAGCCTATGCATTATTACAAGAAGGTGCAATTGAGTTTTCTATGGAAAATGCAGATCAGGCATTACCGGCAATGATAAACGGTTTTCTACCTGCGGGATTAAAAGGCTTGGCGATTGCAGGATTGTTAGCCGCTTTAATGAGCTCGCTTTCTTCCGCTTTTAATTCAAGTTCTACCTTATTGACTATAGATTTTTATCAAAAGTATAATCCCAAAGCCACCCAGAAAGATTTGGTTCGTTTCGGTCGTTTGGCCACTGTCGTTTTGGTTATTGTGAGTTTAGGATGGATACCGTTTATGAAATCTTTAATGGGCGGGGGAATTTTTCATTACCTCCAAAGTGTACAGGCATATATTTCACCGCCAATTGCAGCAGTTTTCCTATTCGGATTGTTTTATAAATGGATAAATGCCAAAGGGGCGGTTGTATCTTTATGGGTAGGATTTGTTATTGGCGTATTCAGGCTTGTAGCCGAATTTATGGCTAACGAAGGAACTATTGTAGTTGTCAACGACTCACTTTTAGGAATGTTCTTGGGAATTAACTTTTTGCATTTCGCATTGTTCTTATTTTTATTATGCGCCATAATTTTAATGGTGGTCAGTAAAATGGGGCAGCCACAGCCAGAAGAATTATTGGAGTTGGTTACTTTTCAAAAACGTTCGAAAAGACCAAAATTTCAATGGTCTTCAGACGCAACGCTTACTGTTGTTCTAATTGCATGTGTATTGGTATTATGGTGGTTGTTTAGCGCATGGGGTATCGCTGAATAGCATAAAATTTATAAAAAAATTATCTGGTCAGGCACGCCGACGAAAACTAATAACGAAAAATAAATGGATTTAAAACTACAGGGAAAAAAGGCATTTATTACCGGCTCAACCGCAGGAATTGGTTTTGCAACTGCCCAATCTTTGGCAAGAGAAGGAGCAACGATACTACTAAACGGAAGAACTGAAGAAAAACTTAAAGTAGCAATTCAAAAATTACAACAAGAGTTCCCTAAAGTTTCAATTTCTGGATTAGCAGCAGATTTTAGCGCAGCAGATGAGGTAGAAAAATTGCTTGAAAAGCTTCCTGAAATAGATATTCTAATCAACAATGTTGGCATCTACACCACTGGAGCTTTTTTTGAAACTGCAGACGAAGATTGGTATCGACAATTTGAAGTAAACGTAATGAGCGGAGTTCGCTTATCTAAAAAGCTACTGCCGAAAATGCTTTCTAAGAATTGGGGTCGAATTTTATTTGTTTCTAGTGAATGTGCGACGTTGGTACCAGTTGATATGATACCGTATAGCATGACAAAAACAGCAATACATGCAGTTTCTAGAGGCTTGGCACAATTAACGAAAGGCACGAAAGTAACCGTAAATACGATTATACCTGGTTCTACTTTATCAGAAGGAGCAGAGCAGTTTTTGGAAAAGGCGGCTGAAACAGAAGGCAAGACTAAAGCTCAAGTAGAGGAAGTCTTCTTTACCGAAGTGCGCACATCTTCCCTACTTCAACGTTTTGCCACAGTAGAAGAAATTGCAAATACTATTACATATTTAGCGAGCCCCCTTTCATCGGCAACTAACGGCGCGGCAATTAAAATTGATGGCGGTAGTATGGGCGGAATTTTATAATTATTATTAACACCAATATATAACATGATGACAAAATTAAAACAAGTATTCGGTATCATTCTAATCAGCAGTTTTTTAATGACAGCTTGCAATGAAACAAAGAAAGAAGAAATTGAACCTGAAAAAACAGCATCAGAAGAAATGAAAACAGAATATAAAACAAAGTTAAGGCACATGGTTATTTTCAAATTTAATGATGCTGCTGACCCAGCAGAAGTAGAAAAAATAAATGACAGTTTTAATGCACTACAAAATCATATTCCGGTTATTCAAGATTTTGAGTGGGGCTTGAATGATAGTCCGGAAAATTTTCATCAAGATTTTACGCACTGTTATTTGATAACTTTTGCTTCGGAAACAGATAGAGACAGTATATATACACCACATCCAAAACATCAAGAATTTGTCGCAAGCTTGGAGCCTTATTTGGAAAAGGTATTTGTAGTGGATTATTGGACAAAGTGATTTTTGAATTGATAGGACAGGTTTGGGCTTAGGTTTTTTAGCAATTGGTTCTTTTGCAGAACAATAAGCCCTATTTTTGCCAGCTTAATTTCATTTCAAATGAAAAAGTATCTGAACCTTTTCGATTTTAAGCAAAAAGTAGATTACAAGACAGAAATCCTATCCGGGCTTACCGTTGCTTTGGCCTTAGTGCCAGAAGCAATTGCTTTTGCTTTGATTCCTGGATTTTCTCCACTTACTGGATTATATGCAGCTTTTGTTTTGGCTCTTATTACTTCCATTTTTGGGGGTCGTCCTGGAATGATATCTGGTGCGACTGGTGCAGTAGCCGTTATTTTTATTGGGCTGATTTTAGAGCTAAAACGAAATTTTCCAGGTATCGAACCTGAAACTATTTTGAATTATGTTTTTGCAACGGTTATTATTGCTGGGGTTTTACAAATTGGAGCAGGACTTTTACGCCTTGGAAAGTTCATTCGCTTAGTACCTCACCCAGTAATGTTTGGTTTTGTGAACGGTCTTGCGATTATCATCTTTATGGCGCAATTCCCTAATTTTCGAGTAAATGGTCTAAAAACGGAAAGTTTACTGGAGGGTTCGCCAATGTACATTATGCTTGGGTTGACGTTATTAACTATGCTGATTATTTGGGGCTTACCAAAACTAACTAAAACTGTCCCTTCTTCATTGGTAGCAATATTAGTGGTTTCGGGTATTGTTATAGGTTTCGGAGTTGAAACCTTAACAGTCGCAGATACCTTAAAAGAGGGGCAAACAATACAAGGTGGTTTCCCTCCTTTGTCAATTCCGCAGATACCATTCACTTGGCAAACTTTTACAATAATATTTCCATTTGCCGCAATTGTGGCTGGCGTCGGTTTAATTGAAAGCCTTTTAACTCTAAATATTATTGACGAAATCACAGAAACAAGAGGTAGTGGCAATAGAGAATGTGTAGCGCAGGGCACGGCGAACATCCTTTCAGGGTTTTTATCTGGCATGGGCGGCTGTGCCATGATCGGGCAAAGTTTAATAAATACTTCTTCCGGTGCGAGAGCACGTTTATCAGGAATTACCGCAGCTGTAATGCTACTTGTTTTTATCATGTTTGGCTCAAGTTTGATAGAGCGTTTGCCGATGGCCGCCCTTGTTGGTCTAATGTTCATGGTCGCAATCGGCACTTTTGAATGGGCCAGTTTTAAGACGTTTCGAAAAATGCCCAATTCGGATGTTATCGTAATGGTATTGGTAACTTTGATTACGGCAATAACCCATAATTTGGCAATTGCAGTTTTATTGGGGGTCATTATTTCGGCCTTGGCCTATTCTTGGGAAAATGCGAAGCGCATTCGTGCGAGAAAGTATACTGATGATAATGGTATTAAACATTATGAAATATTCGGCCCTTTATTCTTTGGTTCAACAACAGCATTTGCAGAAAAGTTCGATATTCAAAACGACCCAGAGGAAGTAATTATAGACTTTCAAGAAAGTCGTGTGGCTGATATGTCTGGCATTGAGGCGTTAAATAAACTTACTGAACGATATGCCAAAGCCGGAAAGAAAATCCATCTGAAACACCTTAGCAAAGATTGTATTCTTTTATTGGAAGATGCGGAAGACATCATTGATGTTAATGTGCTTGAGGACCCAACTTACAAGGTAGTTGCCAATAAGGTTAAGAAGGAAATTGAAATTACACGCCCTTTTAATATGTGGGAATTATGATTGGAACCTTGCTGCGAGAAACAAAATAAAGTATTGACTTTTTAAGTCAATTTTGAATGCGACGAAGTAATATGTTCTCAATAACGATTGAGTTTGAAAATTGTAACACTGCGCTAAGAATAGCCCTTTAATTAATTGGCTCTCTATGATTATGACCAATCAATACACTATCTTGCTCTTTGTCACCCGTCAATTCAGATAACCTTGTATCGGTCGCATTTAAATTTTTCATAAAATCTTTATACGGCATATTGTTTTTGGTATTCCAAATACGTTCCATCATTACTGGAAGTCTTTTTCGAAGACTTTTAAATTCGACTTCTTGAGGCTGCTCCCAAGTACACATTTGAGCGCCTATGATCAAAGGGGTTTCTTCCAATTGAATGGGGTTGTCTGTAGCGGGCGACCTTGACCACCAATTCCCAAATTGCCGACATGTTGCAGTCATATATGGTTTTGGGTTCCCATTTCTTCTCGTTTACCACATAAAGAGGTTTCCATGAAGTGTTCACAACAGTATAGCCATCATCAATAAGTTCATTGGGTAAGTGATAGAGCGATTCGAATTCAAATACGATCGTATCCTTTGGAATTTCAACTTCTCCTTCTCTTGCGAAACCTTCCCAAATACAAGTTTGCTTCCCATATTTTTTGACCATTTCGTTTACACGGACTAAAAAATGACGGTACAGTTCGTGAACATCGGTATTTCCTAAGTCGTTCGATTTCATGTAGTTTATAACATTGGGGTCTTGCATTACACTGGTAAATCGTGCCTCATCACCACCAATATGAAAATAGGGAGTAGATTTGAATATGGGCATGATTTCAGAAAAATAGCGTCGAGGGCATCGTATACCTCTTCTTTTCCTATATTAATGATATATGAGTTTTCCTCATAAGCGGCAATCCCGAATAATTGGGGATAGGCTCTTACCCAAGAACTGGCATGCCCGGTACATCCATTTCGGGAATAACGGTAACACCACGTGCTTGGGAATAGGATTCCATTTCTTTTAGCTCTTGAAAAGAATAATGTCTATTGGGCGTTGATAATTTGGGATATTTTAAAGAGGGTAGCGTGTATGAATGATGATCCGTAAAATGTAATTGCAAGTAATTGACTTTGTAATAAGCAGCTAGGTCAATTAGTTTTTTAACATTCTCCATAGAATGCCAATTTCTGGCAAGGTCAATCATTAGAGCACGGTAGTTTGCATCGGGATTGTCATTTAGTTGTACCTGCGGAAAAAGCAAAGTCTACCCTTCAAAACGTACCATTTGCATTAATGTAGCCCGTGCCATGGCCGCTGCTTGGCAGCTACCAGCTTTGACTGAAATTCGATTTTCTATTTCAATTCGATATTCGTCTTTAGAATAGAGTTGATCAATTTTCAAAGTAATGTTTGCATCATGCATGTTGGGCAACACGGTCGGATTAAGATTAGAGACCGACATCAAATCATCCCTAAGAATATGTTACAGCTCTAATAACTCTAAATCGGGACTACTTATATTTAAGGTCTCTTTTGTTAGTGCTAGCGAATTTTCACCTGCTTCAATAGATTTTGGAACAGGTATAATGGCTAATGGAATTTTTTTTGGAAACTAGATTACTGTTTTCAGCGCAGGAAGAAAAAAGGAATAGAATAATAAGAGAAAGAGCTATTTTTCATGAATTTGGGGTTACAGTTCGTATAGTTCAATTGGTAAATCATCTGGGTCGGCAAAAAAAGTGAATTTTTTACCGGTGCCCTCATCTACTCGAATAGGTTCAATAGTTATACCCTTGCCTTGAATGCGCGCAACTTCATTTTCAATATTATCTACACTAAAAGCAAGATGCCTAAGGCCAACAGCTTCAGGTCGAGATGGTCTTTTGGGCGGATTGGGAAAAGAGAATAATTCTATAGTATACACCCCATTTAATGAAAGGTCTAATTTATAGGATTTTCGAACTTTTCGATAGGTTTCTTTGATGATTTGCAATCCTAAAACATCTGTGTAAAAGCTTTTTGACTTTTTGTAGTCAGTACAGATAATGGCAATATGGTGTATATTTTTGAGCATAACACTCTTTTATGGGCTCAATTATAGTTAAAACAATGCACCTTAGAGCATCTACTTTTATGTTCTAAACACCTTTTCAAAGTAAGCAGTTTTCAGTTGCACTTTGCAGGCTAAAAGATAGACTGTGTATTACTGTTTACTCCCGACGCCTCGGGGCTGCATACTGTTCTGGAATGTGAAATGAATTTATTCATATTTAAAAACATATGGCACTTTAGTCCATAGTGGTTTGTTTTAAAGATAGTAATCTTAAAGAACGGTAAAACTATCTTCAATCAGCTTAAAATCTTTCTCCTTTTGATTTTTCAAGGATCCTCCTTTAAAACCTGTTTCGACAAGTGCTATTGTTTTGTTTGAGCCATGAAATGCATGCGACACGACTTCTATAGGAGTACCAATCTTTGTAAATTCGGATTTGAATGAACGTGTTTTTATTCCATTTATACTATGGTCATAAATGTCGCAAGTGGCTTGTGGTGCTGGAGTAACTAAGACGCTGGTTAATGTAGCATGCCCCCACTGCAAGTATTCATCTAAATCTGACTGACCAGGACTCCAGATAAGCATAGCCATAATTCCTGAACGCCCTTTTTTTCGTAAGGCTACATAATAACCATTATCCCCGTACGGTTCTTGCTTAATGATTTTCCATTTGGGAGGAATTTTAAAGGACACCCCGTTCTTTCTAAAATCTTTATCGTTCTTTTTATTTCCGAAAGAAAATAACGAAAGTAGTAGCATCCATTAGAAAATTAAATTTCGGAGATAAGCCTATTCAAAATTCAAACTTGAAAAATAGAATATGTGCGGGGTATCTGGCGCTATAAGGTTCTCAGATATTCGGCCATTTCCCTAGTTTGCTTTTCATCTAGACCCGATGGCGTCATAATTGCATTATTGTATTCTTTCAACAATGCCTTGGCTATAGGATCGTTTTTTAACATTTCTGTAGAATTATGAATCATGTTCATTACCCAAGCAGGGCTTCGTCTGTCATAAACACCTTTTAAGGGAGGGCCTATTAGCCTTGTTTCGGCAGCGTGGCAAGCCATGCAAGCATTGTAATTTGCTTTACCAGCAGCGGCCATATCAGCATCGATTTCATCCGGAAAAGTAACGTCTTTGAAGACTCCTACCCCATCATTATCCATATCAACAGGAACACCTTCGTCTTGTGATTCGGCTTTTTTCTCGGTCTTCGCATTTTTCATTTCAAAACCATCTTTCTTGTCTTCTTTCTTTTCCCCACAACCAACGACTAAAGCGCCTATGGCTAGGATTGTAACTATTTTTTTCATTTGTGTTGAGTTTTTGTTCTTTTCCTGAAACTTCAGGTGTTTAAGTCTACTAATATAAGAAATAGCCTAAGTTAAATCACTTTCCCAAAGAATTTTGTTGCTCTTTTTTCTGTATAAGTAATATTCTTGGCTCCATAGAAACCAACATGGCCACCATATTTTGGTATTTCTAAGTAAAGATTAGGATTGTTTTCGGCTTCTTTGCAGGGGAAACATTCAGAACCTAAAAACGAATCGTTCTGAGCGTTTATGATTAAGGTTGGCGTTTTTATTTTTTGCAAAAAAGGCAGGCAACTACATTTTGCATAATAATCTAAGGCATCTTTAAAGCCATGTGCTCGGCTCGTATAGATATCGTCAAAATCTTTTAGGGTGATTACATTTTTAATGTCAGCATTCGAGATATTTTTGGGAAAGTATTTTTGCTTCTCTTTTAATTTTCCCACCAAGTTCTTCTTGAATCTAATGGCGTACGGAAGGTTTTTAGACTTCAGTAATTCTTTGCAAGAGCTATATAAACTGCAGGGAACTGATACCGCCATTGCTGCCTTGACCTCTTTAGGTATAGTTCTTTCCTCGCCTAAATATTTCAGAGTAAGATTTCCTCCTAAGCTAAAGCCTTTGATAAAAATCTGGGTATAGTGTTTATTAGCTAAAATATGTTGGACTACGGCATCTAAATCTTCCGTTGCACCAGAATGATAAGAGCGATAAAGTCTGTTTTGCTCACCGCTACATGTTCTAAGATTTATGGCACAAGCATCGTAGCTATTTGCATTGAGTTCTTTCGCACTACCTGCTATGTAGGCACGTTGGGCATTACCTTCAAGTCCATGAATTAGAATAACTACTTTAGGAGAGGCAGTATTTGAAAAGCTCCAATCCAGGTCTAAAAAATCGCCATCGGTCAACTCTATTCTTTCTCTCTTTTGGCTAAAATCATTGATTTTTCGCCAAATTCCGGCATAAATCGTCGAAAAATGACCGTTTTTTAACAAAAATGGTGGATTATAGCTTGACGGGATTATAGGCATTTGTAGCTTTAAAGAATGTTATCCTAATGATAGTGGATGTACTTAGACTGTCCGCAGCATTGCAAAAAGTTTATTTGGGATAAACTTCTAAAATTTTGCTTTGTTCCTCAATGGCAGCTTTAAATTCTGATTTCAAAGTGTCAACCAAACTCGCCACAGGAACAGAATCTGCAATTAATGCAGAACCTTGCCCTGCAGACCAAATAGTTTTCCATGCCTTAGCTTCTGTATCCAACTCTTTTCCAAAATCTATTTTTTTGTCCTTCTTCAAATCTTCTTCGGTAATGCCTGCAGCCTTGAGACTTGCTCCCAAGAAATTGGCATGTACACCAGAAATAGCAGCGGTATAGGTTACATCGCTCGCGCCTGCATCAATAATCATTTTCTTGTATTCATCGGGCGCTTTTGCTTCATCAGTATTAATAAAACGCGTACCCATATACGCTAAATCTGCACCCATTTGCATGGCCGAAGCAATGTCGCGCCCAGTACTTATACATCCTGAAAGGAGAATCGTCTTTTTAAAGAATTTTTTAATCTCGGCAACTAAGGTCATAGGATTAATTGTACCAGCGTGACCGCCAGCACCAGCGGCAACTAAAATTAAACCATCAACACCAGCTTCTTGCGCTTTTTCTGCATGGCGCTTTTTAATAATATCATGAAAAACTAACCCACCATAACTATGAATAGCATCAACCACCATAGAAACTGCGCCAAGAGAAGTGATTATAATGGGAACTTTGTGTTTTACGCAAATTCTAATATCTGCCTCTAACCGAGGATTGGTAGGGTGCACAATAAGATTTACCCCAAACGGTGCAGCTTTTTTACCGGTTTCTTTTTCAAATTTCTCAAGTTCGACTTTGATTTCGACAAGCCACTCTTCAAAACCTTCGCTTGAACGTTGATTAAGTGCAGGGAAGGTACCCACAATGCCACTTTTACAACATTCGATAACCAATTTAGGCCCTGAAATAAGAAACATTGGCGCCGCGATCGCAGGTAAGGAAAGGTCTCTTATAAAGGAAGGTTTATCGTTCATATGTTTGGACTTTTAGTAGCTTAAAAATAGGGATAAAAAACGTGGCTGATTTTACCGAATTTCAAAGTTACGGATTTTAAGAGTATTATGCATGCATAATAGTTTGATTCGAAAGCCTTAGATTAATGACAAAGCTTCAGAAGCGGACTATCTCGAAGTTAAAGAATCTCTAGCTTCTTAACATCTTATTTTTGGACTTCTAATCCTAATTATGTTACTTTTAAAATCATTATAACGCATTCGATGTCTTTATTTAAAATAGTTAAGATTTTCTTGATTTCCACTTTAATTTTTTCGTGCCAAGAAAAGAATAAGGCGAAAGAAAAAGAGGTAACCGAAAAACCAAATATCTTGTTGATCGTTGTTGATGACCAAGGGTATGCTGATTTTTCTCCTTTCGAGCAACACGACAAATCTGTTTCTACACCCAATATTTCTAGACTTGGCAAGTCTGGAATGATATTTACACAAGCGTATGTTACGGCACCGGTTTGTAGTCCGTCGAGAGCTGGTATCCTAACAGGAAAAAATCAATTTAGATGGGACAAACCTGCAAGTTGGGGACCTGGTTTGCCAGACAGTGTAAAAACTATCGCCGAGTATCTAAAGGAAGCCGGTTACCGAACTGCTAGAATCGGTAAAAACGACCTAGGACGTAATTTTCATAAAAATGATGTCCGTGAATACCCTCTAAACCATGGCTACGATGAATTTTTAGGTTTTTCGGCGCATGCTCATGATTATTGGTTGAATTCCCAGGAAATTAAGGACCGCACGCCTGACCCCTATGGCACAAGCGCAGTTCTTGGCCCCTTAATGCACAATATGGGGCAAAAGAGTTTTGAAGAGGGCTATCTGACTGATATCCTTACCGATGCTTCGATTGAATTTATCGAGCGACAAGAAAAAGAACCGTTTTTTTTAACACTTTCGTATAGTGCGGTACACCATCTTATTCATGAAGTTCCGCAAAAGTATTTAGATAAATACAATGTAAAGGCGATACCGAATTACGACCCCGATAGTCTAATGGCTTATGGCAACCACAAGGCAGGTACATATGCTGCGTATTACGATAAATATTCTCGCGTGGGAGCCATTCAGCGCGAAGAGCTTAGAAAATATTATTTAGCCAATCTAGATTGCCTTGATGATAACATCGGTAGGGTGCTAGACGCTTTGAAAACGACGGAACTTGGTGAGAATACTTTAATTGTCTTTATCTCTGATAATGGCGGGTCACCCCTAACCGGTGCTAATAATGCGCCACTGACCGGAGGTAAATATTCGCTGTGGGAAGGTGGTATCAGAGTGCCGATGGCGCTAAGTTGGCCCGGAAAAGTCGATGGTAATACGGTTGAAGACCGTTATGTTTCCGCCACCGACATATTACCGACACTTGTCAAGGCTGGAGGAGTTGTGATAGGTGATTCGCAAATCGATGGCATTGATCTCTTTGAGCCTAATCCGAACAGATTATTAGTATGGAAGTGGCAAAAAACATGGGCCGTTCGCAAAGGGGATTGGAAGCTCACCAACACTAGAGAAAACCACTGGAAGAGCGAACCTTCAGCACAGTATATAAAACCGGTAATGGATAATTTAGAATTGAAATTGTTCAATGTTAAAGACGATCCTGGAGAACGGTACGATATGGCGAACGAACACCCCGAGATAGTCAAAGAACTTGAAGCTGCCTTTCAAGAGTGGTGTAAAGTGAACATTAAATAATGACTATTGCTTTACTATGATAGACGGCGATTTTTATAAGAAGTGATTTTAACTTTCCGCAGTTACGCGAAAATCAATCATTTTTATCTATTGAAATTAAACTACCTTGATGTAAATGAAAAACTCAACATGAGTTCACTAAGTTCGTCAGTAACAAAATTAGAAATGAAACCTCTTTCTTTGCTAAATTATTTTAGGAGTCTGGTAATTGTCGTGATTTTATTTTTAGGGCCAATCGAATTATTTTCTCAAGAGATTGCCCCGATTATTAGCTTCTCTTCTACTGAATACGGTGCTGAAAATCAAAATTGGGATATAACTCAAAACTTAGAGCGCTTCATATATGTTGCCAACAATGAAGGTCTTTTGGAATATAATGGTGCAAGATGGCGGTTGTATCCATCTCCTAACAATACCGTCATTCGCTCTGTAGCTTCTTTTGATGATAGAATTTACACCGGAAGTTCTATGGAGTTCGGGTGTTGGATAAAAAATGATACTGGCGTATTAGAATACAGTTCACTGTCGGAGAATATCAAAGCAGATTTGTTTGAAGATGAGATTATTTGGAATATCGAACGGTTTAATAGTTATGTAGTTTTTCAATCCTATGACCGTATATACTTTTACAATACCGAAACAAAAGAGTTGAACTTTACCGCCGACAAGAAAAACAATTACAGGTTGTTTAAGGTTGATCAAAAATTATACATTCAAAAATATGATGGTCGCGTATTGGGCCTAGAGAACGGCAAGGAAAAATTGATAGCACAAATACCCGAGAATCTCAATATCAAATTTTTGCTCAGCATGTTTTCAGTGAATGACCAATTAGTAGTTTTGACTCGTACCAAGGGACTGTACAAAATTGTAAATCAAACATTAATAAGATGGAATATTTCTGCAGATAGCCTACTAAATAAATCTCGGGTTTTCAGTGGCATCCAGTTAAAAGACAAAAGTTTTATGATGGGAACTATCTCTAATGGTGTTATCGTAATGTCGCAAGACGGCCAAATTACAAATGTGGTCAACCAGTCAAAAGGCTTAAGTAACAATACCGTATTAAATTTATTCGAAGATAAGGACGGCAATGTATGGACCGCTTTGGACAATGGCCTAGATTGTCTGAATATGCAGTCTTACATAAAGGAATATAATGATAAAGATGGTACCGTAGGCACAACGTATGCCTCGATAGTTCACGAAGAAAAGTTGTACGTGGGTACTAATCAAGGGTTGTTTTATAAGAACTTGAATTCTGACGAAACCTTAAGATTTATTAAAGGAACCGAAGGTCAGGTCTGGTCGCTTTATTCTGCAAAGGACCAACTTTTTTGTGGGCACAATTCTGGAGTTTTTCTGATTACAGATAACGAGGCAGTATTAATGACCGATATTGCAGGAGTTTGGAACTTTCGACCGATACCAAATTATCCCAATAAGCTACTTCTTGGGCATTATTCAGGTATGGCCGTCTTGGGAAAATATGGTGATAATTGGAAGCTAGACCAAAAAATAAAAGGCTTTGAAATTTCTGCACGATTTATTGAAATCTTAGATAATGGAGAAATTTGGGTCAACCATGACAACAAAGGGGTCTATCGGTTGGTGTTGAATAAGAATTTGTTATCGTTCGATACTATTGAATTGCGATCTAAAGTTCCAAAAGGTAAAGGTTCAGGAATAATTAAGGCCGGTAATGATTTACTGTACAGCCACGAAAACGGAGTTTTCAAGCTACAGATGAACTCAAAGGAATTCATAAGGGATACAACCTTGAGTCGTTTGATTCCGGAGGGAGAATACCTCTCAGGCAAACTTGTTTATGATAAAAAAGAACGTTTATGGAACTTCAATCAAAATAGTATAGCGTATGCCCAAAAAGGGCCGTTGACCAATATGGTCGATATCAAATTGATACCTATTGAAAATAATTGGAGGAAAACTACACTGAGTTTTGAAAACATTACCCATCTAAGCAACAATCAATACGTTCTGGGCAAGACAAACGGATATCTATTAATCAACTTAAATCAGTTAAAAAATAAACCACATCAAATCTTTCTAGACCAAGTCAAAGTCAAAACCAAGAAGAACGATTTTATAAATGTTACGAAAGCAGCCGAAGGTGAATTTGCTTACAATGAATCTTCCATTAGCTTTAGTTATAATGTGCCCAACTACAATAAGTACACGAATGTAACTTTTCAATATCAATTAGAAGGTTTGCATGATTCGTGGAGCGATTGGAGCGAAGACCCATCGGTAACATTTGAGAAACTGCCGTTTGGGGATTATATTTTCAAGGTCAGATCAAAGATTGGAAAGCAAGAATCAACAAATTCCGCAGCATACAGGTTTGGCATCGAAAGACCCTTTTACCTTTCCAATATTGCTTTGTTGGCATATGTGTTATTTGCCTTTGGCATTGGTATGCTGGTACACAAATCGTACAAGAGATATTATCGAAGACAGAATGAAAAAATAGTACTTGAGAATCAACGTCAAATGCAAATGCAGGCTATTAGGAGCCAACAGGACATGGTACAGCTGAAAAATGAGAAATTAAATCAGGAAATAGATAGTAAAAATAGAGAACTGGCCATATCAACAATGAGTTTGATAAAACGTAATGAGATGCTTAGAAGGGTTAAGAAAGAGCTGAGGAAAGATCATGATGTAATTGGAAAAGATCACCCTGTACTCAAGCTTATAGATAAAAATCTAAATAGTTCTAAAGACAAGAAATTTTTTATGGAGGCGTTCAACAACGCAGATAAAGAATTCTTGACCAGAGCAAGAGAAGTGCATCCTAATTTATCATCGAATGATTTGAAGTTCTGCGCCTATTTAAGATTGAACTTGTCCTCCAAAGAAATAGCGCCATTGCTTAATATTTCAGTAAAAAGTGTGGAAGTGAGACGCTCGAGATTGCGAAAAAAGCTACATCTAAAAAGGGAAACTAACCTTATAGACTATATTCTTGCAATTTAGCACTTCAACAAAACCATAATATCAACACTACATTACCACTACAAATCAATTAATTTAGCTCTCTCCATTGTATTAAACTACTATTTCATAATGTAATGTTAAATCGAAAAACCCTGTATAAGTAGTATATCTGTAAAAAACAAATGCATAAATAAGGATATGTATGTTTTTGTAGTGTCCTTATTTTCAAATTCGTAAATAAATCTCCCTAATTTGGGAATAGATAAAACTTCATCTATTCATGATGTAGAGTTAACATTCACTCAAAGGAATAACTGTTAATTTGAATAAACCGACACTTTATGATTTCAAATTTATTTAATTTTAGAAAACGTGTGCTTCAAGTTGTGCTTGTATTCTTTACGGTCACCACAGTCTTAGCACAAGATCAAAAGACGATTACCGGTAACGTTATTGACCAAAATGGAGTGCCTCTCCCCGGAGCCTCGGTAGTGGTCAAAGGAACGACTATAGGTGTTGCCACAGACTTCGATGGCAACTTCTCAATAAATGCACCTCAAAATTCCACAACCTTGTCAATATCCTATATAGGATATCTTTCCAAGGAAGTACTTATTACAGGTAGTTCCATGGCAATAACACTACAAGAAGATTCTAGTCAGCTCGATGAAGTAGTGGTCGTTGGTTATGGTACACAAAGAAAAAGCGATATTGTAAATGCCGTCGCAGTTACAGATATGGAAAAAGCGGTATTGACTCCGACATCCGATGTGAACGAGATGTTGAGAGGTAGAATTGCCGGTCTGCAAGTTGATGTAGGTGGTGGTACGTTAAGACCTGGTGGCACATCCGATATCATATTTAGAGGGCGTGGTTCTATCGAAGGAAGCGTAAGTGCCATATACGTAGTAGATGGTATTATCAGAGATGGTGGTATAGAGGATATTGATGCAGACGACATCGAATCCATAGAATTTCTTAAAGATGCTTCCGCCCAAGCAATTTACGGGTCAAGGGGTGCGAATGGTGTGGTTCTGGTGACTACTAAACGCGGAAAGACAGACAAGTTGAGCGTTAGTTACCATGGCTTTGTATCAACCAAAGCAATAGAACGTAATTTTGATGTCTATAGCGGTCAAGAGTTCGCACAACTACGAAGAGAGGCTGTTCGCTCTAATATTGAAGATAATAGCTACCCTCTCGACGAGGACATCTTTTCGGAAGTAGAAATAGCCTCTATTGCGAATAATGAGTTTGTTAATTGGGAAGATGAGTTGCTCAGGAGTGGTTATGTAAATAGCCAAGCGCTAAGTGTTAGCGGAGGAACCGAATTCACCAAGGTTTTCGGCAGTATCAATTACTTTAAGGAAGACGGTATTATTCCCACTTCAAGCTACACTAGAAAAACACTACGTTTGAACGTAGATCAAAAAATCAATGATAAATTTTCAGTTAACTTTGATTTGAATATTTTAAATGATAATACACAGCGATCGGCCAATGTAAATGTCATTACTTTTTCACCCTTGGGAAGCGCCTTTGATGAGGACGGAAATGTTACGCAATTTCCAAGTGGGGAAGAATTATCGGCAGTAAATCCAATTTGGAACCTACGGGAACAGGACAATGATGAAAAAGGAAATGATTTTGTCATCAACGTAACCCCGATCTGGCAGATCACGAAAAATCTGCAATACCAACTAAAGACCAACCTGACAAGAAGAACTTCTGAACGAGGTCAATATCAATCTTCTTTAAGCTCGGCAGGTGATGATGTCAGTGGCATTGCCAGGGTCGATAACCGATTGACAGAGTCTTATTTGATCGAGAATATATTAACGTACGACATGCCTATTAATGAGAACAATAAGCTTAATCTAACTTTAGTACAATCCGCCCAAGAAAACAAATTTAGCAGAACCTTTACCGAAGCGCAGGGCTTCACCAATGAAAGCTTGGGATACGACGGTATAACCAATGCTATTGGGAATGTAACTGTAGAACGCGATAAAAATCAGCAACGGTTGTCGTCATATATGGTTAGAGCACGTTATAACTTGTTGGATCGCTATCTTCTAACAGCTACTGCCAGAGCTGATGGGGCATCCGTTAATTCAGAAGACAACAAATGGAGTTTTAACCCTGCTGCGTCCTTCGCTTGGAAAATACACAATGAAGCTTTTATGCAAAACGTAAGTGCCGTACAGGAATTAAAGTTCAGAGCTAGCTATGGTTCTTTGGTAAACGATTTAGGGCGGCCTTACACATCACTTTTTACTGCTGATGGCCAAAACTATATTTTTGATAGTCAATCGGCATCAGGTTATTCCCCTTCAGTTATTCTGCCCAATACCGATTTAAAATTCGAAAGAATAACGACTTTGAATTTAGGTCTTGACTTCTCACTTTTTAGAAGAATATTATCAGGGAATATCAATTACTATGATGCAAGAACTACTGATTTGTTGCTGCGACGGGGTGTGCCATCGATAACTGGGTATCAATTTACTTTTTTCAATGCAGGGGAGCTGCAGAACAAAGGGCTTGAATTAAGCTTAACAGCGAACCTAGTCAATACCGAGAATTTTAAATGGTCGGTTTCCACAAACTGGTCGAACAATGAGAATAAATTACTGGAATTGTATAACGACGGTGATGGAAACCCCATCGTAGCTGATGACGCTTACAATTATTTTGTGGGGCAGCCGGTTGGTGTAATCAACCAGTATGAATTCGATGGTATTTGGCAGGAAGGCGACGATTTTGAAAACGCACCTCAAGCCAATCCTGAATCAGCACTACCGCAAGAAAATCTTAGACCTGGCGATATTAAAATTAAAGATACCAATGGTGTCGACGATGATGGTAATGCAACAGGAATTCCCGATGGTAGAATAACACAAGAAGATCGTGTATTCACAGACCCTAATCCAGATTGGTTTGGTTCATTGTCAACAACAATTCAATTCAAGGGCTTTGATTTATTTATGGATTTTTACGCCGTGGAAGGTGCAACAAAAGTAAATCCGTTTTTATCAAGTTTTAACAATGGTGGTACCCTTTCAGGTAAATTGAATGGTGTGAAAATCGATTATTACACACCGGAGAATCCTTCGAACATATATCCTAGACCAAATTTTGATTCAACTCCATTGTACTTAAATTCTTTGGCGGTCAAAGATGCGTCTTATATAAGATTAAGAACAGTTAGTCTAGGTTATACCTTGGCAGATGATATAAGTACACGCTTAAACTTAGAACAGATTAGGGTTTATCTTACAGGTTCGAACTTGTTTACAAATACCGATTATATTGGATACAGTCCCGAGGTGAATATTAGAGATACATTTTCAAATGCGGATACGGGGTATCCTGATTCAAGAAGTTTCACTTTAGGTTTAAGGGTTAAATTTTAAAAAAATTATTATGAATACAGAAATTTTTAAAACAAAGTTTAAGTGTAGTCTTCTATTGCTAACAGTGTTCTTTTTAACTGTTTCTTGTGAGGATTACCTAGAGGAACAACCAAGTACATTAATAGATTCCGACTATATCTATACTACTGAAGAAGGTCTAAAATCAGGGGTAGTTAGTCTCTATAAATTTGATAGAGATCGTTATGATAGAAGAATAGAAGATTTTATGGGAGGAGTACTACTATCTTCGAGAAGCGATTTGGCTTTCAGCAGATCTGGGTATACAGGTTTGATGGGTCGGTACCAAAGAGGAGTTTCTCCGATAGATCAAGGCGCTAATTTCGTATCTACTTTGTTTTGGAAACATTTCTATAATATCACCAATAAAGCGACTGAAATCATCAATGCTGCTGAGGTACTTCCGGGTCTCGATGAAGAGGTAAGAAATCAAGTTATGGCCGAAGCCAGATTTTTTAGGGCGAATTCATATTTCTACCTATATAGAATGTTCAATAATATCTATGTTACTACTGAGACCGTGACCGTAGACAATGCTTTCGATATCATAGGGAATAGGTCTTCAGACGAAGAAATCTTTGACTTGTTGAATTCTGATTTAGATTTCGCGATTGAAAATCTCGAATGGACTGATACTTTCGGCCGCATCACTAAAGGTTCTGCGAAGCATGTTAAAGCAAAGGTAGCCATGTGGCAAGGAGATTGGGCAGAAGCCAAATCCCAAGCAGTTTCGTTGATAGAAGAAGGACCACACAGCTTAGTTTCTTCTACAGCAGATGTATTTAAAGGGAATAGAAATAATTCGGAAGCATTATATGTTTTACAATCAGAAGATGATTTGTTGGGTGGTGGCGATAATACCATGATTAATGCCAACTATGTTACCCAATATTTTCAAATTAACGGTATTGAGTCTAACCTAGAGCAAGGCGGCAGAGGTTTTTCAAGAATATTGCCAAACCTATACCTGTTAAGTCTGTTATCGGAAGACCCTAACGATACGCGCGACGATGACACCTATTTCAGATTAAAGTATTTTTATACATCAGGTAATAATATTGGCCAGGAAATCGATATTTATGAGCCGATAACCGATTTGGATAACCCCAGCGAAACATATACTAGGTATTATCAGAGACTTCACCCTTCTTGTATAAAATTTGCGCAAGAAGATGATAATAAGGATTCCTATCTCAACAGAAGCAACATTATGATATATAGACTGGCAGAAACCTATCTAATAGCTGCGGAAGCCATTATGCGGTCTTCAGGTGACCCACTGCCATATATCAATGCAATTAGAGAAAGAGCTAACACCGAGCCTTTAGAAAGTGTAGACGAACAGGCAATTTTGGATGAACGCGCGCGAGAACTGGCATTTGAAGGGCAACGGTGGTTTACCCTAAAAAGAATGGGACAAGAAGTGATTGACAGACAAATAACGAGCTTCGCAGGTGATGGTGAGTTTTTCCCTGCCAATTTAGGAGAAAAAGACCCCAGAACAAATTGGCAACCGCATTTTATCAATTTTCCTATTGCACAGATAGATTTAGACTTGTTGGGTCCCAACTACCCCCAGAACGATGGTTATAATTAGAAGTAAGAAATAGAGTTTAGTTGAGTTCTTTGGGCGTATGGTGAAAACTGTACGCCCAAATTTTAAAACGTAAAATGTAAATTCATGCGATTCATTTTCATAATCATAACGATTACATTATTGTCTTCCTGCGCATCCACTAAAGAAGTTTCCGGTTTTGCCGAAAATGTAGTAATTGCCCATAGAGGTGCTTGGAAAGCGAATGGTCTTCCAGAAAACTCAATAGCAGCTTTGCAACATGCTGTAAACATAAAATGTACTGGTTCTGAGTTTGATATTCGAATGACAGCGAACGATTCGCTTATTGTTACCCATGATGCCGATTATGCTGAACTTATTGTTGAAGACACAAGCTATGAGGAGTTGAGTAGAACTCCCCTAGAAAATGGCGAGATTTTGCCAACCTTAAGAAGTTATCTTCTGGCAGGTATGCACAATAACACTAACACTAGGTTAGTTTGCGAGATTAAACCTTCTAAGGACAAGGAGCGTAGTCTTTTGATAGCTGAGAGAGTATTTCAATTGGTCGAAGAACTCAAAGCACAGGATAGAGTTGTTTATATAAGCTTCAGTTACGCAGTGCTAAAGCGACTGGAAGAATTAGACCCCAAGGTGCACACACAGTATTTGGATGGCAGCAAATCACCAGAACAGTTAAAAGCTGATGGTATCGATGGTGTAGACTATTATATTTCAGTATTCAAAAGTCATCCGGAATGGATAGTAAGTGCAAAGAAAAATAAAATTGCCTTAAACGTGTGGACGGTTAATGAAGCTGATGATATTGATTGGCTTTTAGATGAGGGGTTCGATTTTATTACCACAAATGAACCTGAACTGGTTCTCGAAAGAGCGAATGCAAAGGATAGGCAATAATCTTTACCTTTGATTACATTTTCTTCTATTGGTTATTATGCTTACGAGGAACATCATAATATTTATGTATATGAAAAATACTATAGCCGCTCTATTAGCGCTGTTAGTGCTTTCTTGCAAAGGCGAGCCAAAACAGGAATTACCGGAAAAGAATATCGAAAAGGAATCGGCGAAATATGAGCTCGTATGGCAAGATGAATTCGATGTAACCGGAGCAGTGGATTCCACCAAATGGAATTTTGAGAAAGGACTCATCAGAAATCACGAAAAACAATATTATACCAACAACCTAAAAAATGTCAGAGTTGAAGGAGGCTTCCTTATTCTCGAGGCGCATAAAGAGCAGATTGCAAATGATGATTTTGTTTCTGCCGATATAAAAGATTGGAAGAAAAACCAAGATTACGCCCAATACACAGCAGCAAGTGTGACAACAAAAGATTTAGCCGAATGGACTTATGGTAAAATAGAAGTCAGGGCAAAGTTGCCGAAAGGTCGCGGACTATGGCCCGCCATTTGGATGCTTGGCGAGAATTGGAAAGAGTTAGGGTGGCCAGAATGTGGGGAGATAGACATCATGGAACATGTTGGTTATTCAAAAGATTCTATATTTGGCACGGTACATACCCAAGCATTTAATCATATGAAGGGTACTGAAGTAGGAAAATCTATTTTTATCGAAAATCCGTATTCCGAATTTCATGATTACGCTGTGGAATGGTCGCCAGAGCGAATCGATTTTATATTGGATGGCAAGAAATACCATGAGTTTATCAATAATGGCAATGGTATACCCGAATGGCCTTTTGACCAAGCTTTTCATTTAAAATTGAATGTTGCCGTGGGAGGTGATTGGGGAGGGCAACAGGGAATCGATGACCCTATTTTTCCTCGACGAATGCTAATTGATTATGCACGTGTGTATCAACTCAAATAAATTATGTTCAAACGTCTGTTTTTACTAATTCTTATTATGGTGGCTATGGGTTGTTCTTTAAAAAGTCAAGATTTTTCGTTTATGACGTATAATATCCGTTTGGATATCGCTTCTGATGGTGAGAATGCATGGCCCGAAAGGAAAGATTTTGTAGTGAGCCAAATTCAATTTTTAGCGCCTGATATTTTTGGAATTCAGGAGGGTATGCCTCATCAAACCGAGTACTTAAAAACAACTTTAGAATCCTACGATTATATAGGGCATGGTAGGGATGGAAATAACAATGGGGAATATTCCGCTATTTTCTTTAACACTGATAAGTTTACGGTCACACAACAACACACTTTTTGGCTTTCCGAGACACCAGATGCGCTATCAAAAGGTTGGGATGCAGCGTACCCCAGAATTTGTACTTATGGCCTATTTACATCAAAAGAAACTGGAGAGCAGTTTTGGGTTTTTAACACCCATTTAGACCATAAAGGGGAAGAGGCTCGAAAAGAAGGTCTGGCCTTGGTACGAAATAAAATTAAAGAAATAAATACCGATGGGCTTCCGGCGGTGCTTATGGGGGATTTTAACACCGAACCGCAGCACGAAATAATAGCGAAAATGGAGGAAGCAATGCTCGATTCTAAAAAAACGGCAAAATTTAGCTATGGCCAAGAGGGTACTTTTAATGGGTTCATAACCGATGAAATTCCCCTGAGACGAATCGATTATATCTTTGTATTAAAAGAATCTGGCTATAAAGTGAAAAAATATGCGACATTGAGTAGTCTAGTGAATTTGAAATACCCTTCGGATCATTTTCCAGTTTACATCAGCATAACAAAGGAATAATCAAGTTTTGGGGTGAGTTGGGGAGAAAAAGATGAAGTGACTTCCATCTTTGATTTTACTTCTTATCGCATAAAATTATGCGTTAAACACCTTCATTATATTACCTGTAGTGCAGGTTCTTCGAATATTAACTCGTCATTCTTGTATATATACAAATCGGCTGGTGAAGATTAAGGGTGCCCTACTACGGTTATTGAGCATTCATATGTGTAATTTCCATTCACAAATTCGTAGCGGTGATTTCCTCCATTACCCTCGTAAATGACTCTTCCATTATTTATTACTGCATCTGGTTCTTCGCTCATTTTTGAATTTATAGGCCATGAAGCGTATCGGTATTTTCCGTTTTTCAACTCATCAACTCTAATCATCTACGTTTCTATTTCCAATATCACCATTCGGTTTTCATAAACGTTAATACTTTCATGTAGTAGTCTTATATCATTTATAAGTATTTCTTCTCTTTTTTCTTTTTCCACTGGTGATTGATAATTGACAGAAATTAGTCTTTCTTCATTTTCCAACCAAAGTCCGCCACTATTTAGCATTATTCCTCTTTGGCCAACAATAGTCCAATCCTTTTTGAAATCTGAGCCAACAATCAATTTAATCAGGGCGTCATCAAAAACCTCGTCGTATCTTTTTATAAATTCTGCTTCGTTCGCAATAGCGGGTAAAGAATATTCTCTTTTTAATGGGTACCTAACCAAAGATTTAAGGGTGTCTAAATTTCTATTTGCTATACAGTTGATAAAAGCTTGTACATTTTGATGTTCTTCTTTAACATCTTGTTCTTGAGCAGAACCAAGGTTAATGATTAGAGTAAATAAGGTAGCTAGGAAATAAGTCTTTGTCATAAATTTTATTTTTGCGCTAATAACACAACGAACCAAGTATTGTATTTAGTACTTTTTAATTCACTTAGGTTAATCCGAATTAAATTTCCCTAGGCTTTTTACTCGCCAAATACACCCCCAAAAACACAAAGCAAGCTGCTAAAATTTTTACTGTTGTAAGTGTATCTTGCCCGGTCGCAACAGCATAAATGATACCGATTAGTGGTTGCAGATATACAAAGGAACTCAGTGTTGAGGCTTTTAATTGCGTTAAGGCGAAAACATTGAACAAGTAGGTACAGAAGGTAGTTCCCAAAACTACAAAACCGATTTTCCAGAGGGCTTCAAAAGGTAGGGTTGCCCAATCTATTTCAATCAGTTCATGGTAACCGAAAGGCAAACAGATAATGATGCCCAGAGTAAATAACCATTTCATAAAAGTAAACGGATGGTATTTTGCAATCAAAATTTTCGCTACGATGAGATAGGAGCCAAAAAATACGGAGTTCATAAGAATAAGGAAGTTCCCAAGTGGAATATTGGGTGCATCACTCCGTATTTCGCTACTGAAAAAAATGAGTCCCAAAGCTCCTGCAAGTCCGATTAGGATACCTACAATCTTTCGCGAGCCAATCTTTTCTTTGATTACGACAGCCGATAGTATGAGAACGATGATTGGTGTAATGGTAATAAGCACCGAACTATTGATAGGTGTAGAGAGCGAGAGTCCTTTAAAAAAAGCCAACATATTCAGCCCCATGCCCAACACGGCACAAAGGAGGATACGTAGATAATCTTTCTGCTCTATTTTTTCTTTTGGCCCAAAGAATGAGATAGCCCAAAATAGAACCGTAGCCCCGATAACCCGGAGCATGATAAAACCATATGGCTTTACGAAATCGGGCATGACGCCTTTTGCGATAGTATGGTTAAGACCATAAATCGCGGTTGCGCCTATAGCGGCCAAAATGGCCAAGGTTCTTCTACTCACTAATGAATAGCTTCTTTTGCAGCTGTAACTACTTTTTTGCTGTTCCCGATAAAAATTTGGTCGTTTGATAGAATCACGGGCCGTTTTAGAAAAGTATAATACTCCAAAATGAGTTTTTTGAAATCGATTTCAGAGAGTTGTTTTTGGTGGAATCCTTGCTGACGGAATAATCGGGCTCTTTTACTGAACAATGCTTCGTAGCTGCCGGCCAATGCCTTCATTTCTTCTAATTGGGCAGTAGTAATGGCGTCCGTTTTAATATCTTGTAACTCAAAACCGTCTAGGGGTTGTAATTCTTTAATAATACGCTGACAGGTATCGCAAGTACTTAGGTGGTATATTTTTCTCATGATTATTTTTTATATCCGGGAAGACGGGAATCTTTCAGGGTGTGCAAGTTTATTTTTTGTTTCCACAAATCCAAGGCAAAGAACCCTATTTCTCCTTAAAAGCAGTAATTTTAAAATTCAATCTTGAAGAATCGATTATCGCCTTGCGAGAATAGAAAATAAAAATGTTGTTTATGAAAAACCTATTGGAATTAACGTTGCAGACAAGAAAAGGCTTTTATCATATTTTAAAGACTACCCCGAAAGAGGAGCTTCTTGAAATTCCGGAAGGGTTCAATAACAATATCTGGTGGAACATAGCACACATCGTTTCAACACAACAAGGCTTGATTTATAGTTTGAGCGGACTCGATATTAAGATTCCGCAAGAGATAAAAGATAATTTCAAAAAAGGAACTGTGCCCGATGGCACTGCTACTGATGCTGAAATAGAGCAAGTTAAAGGTCTACTTTTCTCAACAATCGAAACCACTATCGAGGATTACGAAAACGGACTTTTTAGAAACTTTACCGAATATCCCACAAGCGCTGGAGTTACTTTAAAAAGTTTAGAAGATGCGGTACCTTTTAATATGTTTCACGAAGGCTTGCACTTAGGAAGCATTCTAGCACTTAAAAGAGCTATAAAACGCTAAGACTTTGGTTTTTTAGACAGAAATTTTTCGACTTCTGTATGCGGCAGTACCAACTCAATCGTTCCGTCTGCGAAGGAGGCAACCTCGTATGGATTGTATAGCAGTTTTAATCCCTCTTTTGTAAAACCTATATTTTCAGGAAGATAAAAACGGTCCTGTTCGAACATGAGTCCGGTATGGTTAATCGATTTATTTGCCGGAATCGATTCTTGTTCCCTAAATTTAGCCTCTGCGAATTCCTCAAACTTTTCAGTACTCTTAAAAAGCTCCCAGTTTTCAAGTTCGGAGCCTTTGGCCTTATCAAAATTTAAGAAACGCTTTGAAATGTTCCCATGCGCTCCACCGGTAAAAACATGTGAATTAAATACTATGGTCAAAATCGAAGCATCTTCAAAAACGACCTCCCCCTTAAAATCAGCTTCCCAAACGGCAGACTCATCTGAGTATAGCGCATTCATTTCTGCATAGCCATTATTAAACGAAGTTATTGCATCTTTAATATCTTTGATCTCGAGTTCATCATCAAAATTCAAAGAAGAAATAAGTTCTTCATTTAAAGCTGCGTTAACGCTCCGAGCGATTTTTGAGTCTTCGGTAGCGTAAGGAATGCTAATGTTAACTTTAGGACAACCGGCACAGACCTGCTCATTAATTTGTAAGACATCAAATGTAAGTTTGTCTTTATTTGAGCAACCAATAAGCAACAAAAAAACGAAGAGGTAACCGATAGCAGATTTCATGTGAGTTCAATTTAAGGAATTGACGACTAGTGATTGTACGCCTCCAAAGATAACGATACATTTGTATCATTAATTAAACGATATGAACGATAAAAAGTTAAAATTCAATAGCAAGACCATTCATGGCGGTCAAAAACCAGATGCTGCCTACGGGTCGGTTATGCCGCCCATATACCAAACATCAACTTATGCCCAGTCTACACCAGGTGGGCATAAAGGGTATGAGTATTCGCGATCCGCAAACCCAACGAGAACGGCTTTGGAGAATAGTTTGGCAAGTATCGAAAACGGTAATTACGGCCTTGCATTCGGTAGTGGCTTAGCAGCAATAGATGCGGTTGTAAAGCTATTAAGCCCTGGTGATGAAGTGGTTTCTACCAACGATATATATGGTGGAAGTTATCGCTTGTTCAAACAGGTTTTTGAAAAATTTGGAATTAAATTCACTTTTATTGGTATGCAGAATGCTGATAAAATCGAGGAATATATTACCGACAAAACTAGGTTGATTTGGGTCGAAACACCAACCAACCCAATGATGAATGTTATCGATATTAAGGCGGTTGCCGTGCTCTCAAAAAAGCATACTATATTACTTGCTGTCGATAATACATTTGCTACGCCATATTTGCAAACCCCTTTAGATTTGGGAGCTGATATCGTAATGCACTCCGCGACTAAATATTTGGGAGGTCATAGCGATGTTGTTGTTGGGGCGTTGGTAGTAAAGGATAAAGAACTTGCCGATAAGCTCTACTTTATTCAAAATGCGAGCGGTGCTGTTTGTGGTCCTATGGATAGTTTTTTGGTGCTACGAGGTATAAAAACCTTGCATGTTCGCATGCAACGCCATTGCGAAAATGGAAAAACAGTTGCTGAATATTTAGATAAGCATCCAAAAATAGATAAAGTATACTGGCCAGGTTTTGAAAGCCATATCAACCACGATATAGCAAAAAGTCAAATGAACGACTTTGGTGGCATGATTTCTTTTGTACCAAAGGGGGGTAGTTATGAAGATGCCATTAAAATTGTTGAAAAATTACAATTGTTCACCTTGGCAGAATCACTTGGCGGTGTTGAAAGTCTAGCGGGTCACCCCGCCAGTATGACCCATGCGAGCATCCCAAAAGAAGAACGTGAACAGAGTGGCGTAGTCGATTCGCTTATTCGCTTGAGTGTTGGTATCGAAGATGAGGCAGATTTGATAGCAGATCTTGAACAAGCTATCGGATAACTAATTTATTGAATTTTTAAAAAAAATGGTATTTAATTATAGGAATACCATAATTTTGCCGTTATATCTCAAAATCAATAAAAAACAATTTATACCTAAGATTTTATGGAGGCAAAAATGCAATCAAAAATAGATGGATTTATGGATGAGGTCAGAACCAGAAATGGTCATGAGCCCGAATTCATACAAGCAGTACAGGAAGTAGCTGAAACGGTGATTCCGTATATCGCAAGAAAGAAAATCTATAGCGGTAAGAACATTTTACTGCGAATGGTAGAGCCAGAAAGACTCATTTCTTTCCGGGTTTCTTGGATCGATGATAAAGGTGATATACATGTGAACCGTGGGTATCGCATTCAAATGAACTCTGCAATCGGCCCCTATAAAGGCGGATTGCGTTTTCACCCATCTGTAAATGCTAGTATTCTCAAGTTTTTGGCTTTTGAACAGGTTTTCAAGAATAGCCTTACCACTTTGCCTATGGGTGGTGGTAAAGGAGGCTCCGACTTTGACCCTAAAGGAAAATCAGACGAAGAGGTAATGCGTTTTTGCCATGCTTTTATGGCAGAATTGGCTAGACATATTGGTCCTAATACAGATGTTCCTGCTGGGGATATCGGGGTTGGCGCTCGTGAAATCGGTTTTCTTTTTGGAATGTACAAGAAGATGCGGAATGAATTCACTGGTGTGCTTACCGGAAAAGGACTGTCTTGGGGTGGTTCTAAAATTAGACCTGAAGCTACAGGATACGGAACTGTATATTTTGCCCAGAGTATGTTGAAAACTCAAAATGAGACTTTTGAAGGCAAGACAGTTGTTATTTCTGGATCTGGTAACGTTGCCCAATTCGCTGCTGAAAAGGTGATACACCTAGGGGGTAAAGTAGTAACACTCTCTGATTCTGGTGGATACATCTATGATCAAGACGGTATTGATAAAAAGAAACTGGCTTACGTGATGGATTTGAAAAATAATAAAAGAGGTCGTATTTCCGAGTATGCCAAAAAGTATAAGTCCGCAAAATTTACTAAAGACGGTAAGGTTTGGGATGTTAAATGTGATATCGCTCTGCCATGTGCTACACAAAATGAGTTAGACGGTAAGAGTGCAAAAAGCTTGGTTAAGAACAAATGCCTTTGTGTTGCCGAAGGTGCCAATATGCCCTCAACACCAGAAGCTATTCATGAGTTTCAGCAGGCTAAGATTTTATTCGCCCCAGGTAAAGCATCTAATGCTGGTGGTGTTGCCACCTCTGGTCTGGAAATGTCTCAAAACTCATTACGTATTAGCTGGACACGTGAGGAAGTAGACGAACGGCTGAAAGATATTATGGAAGATATTCATGATTCCTGTATCGAATACGGCAAAGAAAAAGATGGCTACTGTAATTACGTAAAAGGCGCCAACATTGCCGGTTTCGTAAAAGTAGCTGATGCCATGCTTGCGCAGGGCGTTATTTAAGGTTACGAGATACAAAGTACAAAGTAAAAGCCTTGTAGTTTCAAAACTACGGGGCTTTATACATTCAAACTTCAAACCTCGTATTTCGTTCCTTTTTTCAACTTACCTTTGCCCCAAACCAAAGAAACTCAATGCAAGTAACCACCTCGGCAATTGTATTAACTTCCTTAAAATATGGTGATACTAGTCTTATTGTAAAGATATTTACAGCTTCCGACGGACTCAAAAGTTACTTGCTAAAAGGAATATTGACCTCTAAAAGGGGAAAATTGAAAGCTGCTTTATTCCAGCCTTTAACCCAATTAGAGGTAGTAGCTACGCATCGTAATAAGGGCACTCTCGAAAGTATTCGAGAAGCAAAAGTGAATCATCATTATCAAACCTTACATACCGATATTGGTAAAAACGCCTTGACCATGTTCTTGGCTGAAATGTTGAGTAACAGTATTCATGAGGAAGAACCCAATCAGGGGCTTTTTGATTTTTTAGAAGCTTCTTTACAATGGCTTGATGTTCATGAGAGCGTAATAAATTTTCACATTTATTTTTTATTGCGCTTATCAAAATATTTGGGCTTTTTTCCAGACACTAGCTATCGAGATGCTGCCTGTTTTGATTTATTGGAGGGTGAATTTACAAACACCCCTTCATTGAACCCCATAGTAACAGGAGAGAACTTAATATTTCTCAAAACCTTCTTGGGCATAAATTTTGATGCAATAGAAAGTGTTCGAATGAGCAAAACACAACGTCAAGACCTTTTAAAATCGCTCGTTCTATATTTTGAATTACATTTGCAAGGATTTCGAAAGCCAAAATCCCTTGCCATTTTAAATGAAGTTTTTAGTTAGTGAATTCGTGATGCGCAAGATTGTTTTTGGACTATTTTTATTGCTTATTCAACTAGTTTCTGCCCAAGAAATTACGGTTTTAAATGCCGACACCCAAGATCCAATCCTAAATGTCGCAGTATATAATTTCGACAAATCAAAAACTGCTATCAGTGACTTCGATGGTAAATGTGACCTTGCAATATTTGATCGTAACGAGCGTATCATTTTCAAACATATCAGCTACCAAATCAGAAAAATAACCAAGAGGCAACTACAAAAGCAAAATAGCAGAATTTACCTTGTACCCAAAGCTGAACAATTAGATGAGGTAGTAATGTCTGTTTCTAAATGGGAGCAGCAAAAAAAAGATATACCACAGAAGATTGCTTCAATTGACGCTCGCGAAATTACTTTTACAAATCCGCAAACTTCGGCAGACCTTTTGCAGGGCAGTGGCAAGGTCTTTGTCCAAAAGAGTCAACTAGGCGGTGGTAGCCCGATGATTAGGGGATTCTCAACGAATAGATTGCTGTTAACTGTAGACGGCGTTCGAATGAACAATGCCATCTTCAGGGGAGGAAATTTGCAAAACGTAATTTCGATAGATCCATTTACCGTAAAGAATACCGAAATTATTTTTGGTCCCGGATCTGTAATTTACGGCAGTGACGCAATGGGCGGAGTTATGAATTTTTACACAAAAAGGCCCGCTTTTTCAGATGAGGCTAGTTTGATGTTAACAGGTAATGCCAACTATAGATTTTCTACGGCAAATAACGAGAATACCATTCACGCCGATTTGAATATTGGTAAAAAAAAATGGGCTTTTTTAACAAGTGTTACTTATAACGATTTCGGCAATCAGAAAATGGGGAAACACGGTCGAGATTCTTACTTGAGAAATAATTATGCAAGTAGCGTTGACGGGCAAGATGTTTTGTTGCCGAACCCTAACCCAAGAGAACAACTTAGCACAGGTTATGATCAAATTAACCTAATGCAAAAAATCGCTTTCAAACCGAATAAAGATTGGCTTTTTCACTTGAACACTCATTATTCCGAAACATCTGACTACTCTCGATACGACCGCTTGATAAGGCCCAATAGTTTGGGTGATGGCCTTCGTTCGGCAGAATGGTATTATGGACCACAAAAATGGTTTATGTCCAATCTTCAGGTTTATAAAAAAGGAAAAAGTAAATTTTATGATGGCTTGAAAATAACAACTGCTTATCAACATTTTGAGGAAAGCAGAAACGATAGGAACTTTGGTGTTACGGAGCTGTTTTCCGCAAAAGAAAAAGTAGATGCACTCTCAACAAATATTGACTTTGAGAATAAAAAAATCGGAAATTTAAGATTGTATTATGGGGGTGAATATGTTTTCAATAAGGTTGGATCAAATGGTAAGCAAACTGATATTGAAACAGATATATCTTTTAATGCGGCATCGCGATACCCCGACGGGTCTACATGGCAAACAGTTGCAGGGTATTTGAGTGGAGAATATAAGGCTAGGCCCAATTTTACATTGTTGACTGGCCTTCGCTATAGTCATGTGTGGATTGATGCTATTTTTGATAAGACCTTTTATCCTTTTCCGTTTGATGATGCGAATTTGAATAATGGAGCATTAACAGGTAGTTTAGGTTTTAGTTGGTTCCCACAAGCGAACCTTCAGATAACGGTTAATGGTTCAACAGGGTTTCGTTCCCCTAATATTGATGATGTTGGCAAGATATTCGATTCAGAGCCCGGTGCGGTGGTTGTTCCAAATACTGATTTGGAACCAGAATATGCGTATAATGGAGAGCTGGGAATCAGCAAAAATTTTAATGATAGGGTAGTATTGAAAGGTGCTGCTTTTTATACGTATTTGGTAGATGCCCTTGTGCGTAGAGATTTTCTATTTAATGGGCAATCCGAAATAGAGTACAATGGTGAACTTAGCAATGTGCAGGCAATTCAAAATGCTGCAAAAGCGTATGTATATGGCTTTGAATTTGAAGCAGAAGCCTTTTTGACCGATAATCTCTCTATCAAGTCAAATCTCACTTTAACCGAGGGTATTGAGGAAGAAGACGACGGTACCGATTCTCCTGGAAGACATGTAGCACCTACTTTTGCAGATTTTCATTTGATTTGGAAGAACCAAAAAATAAAGGCCGATTTTTTTCTAAATTATAATGGAGAAATACCTTTTAATGATTTGGCAATTTCAGAAAAAAGCAAAGAATATATTTATGCGACCGACTCAAATGGAAACCCCTTTTCCCCGTTATGGTATACATTAAACTTTCGCTCACAGTATACGATATCAAATGCTATTAAGGCGACGATGAGTTTGGAGAACATTACGAATCAACGATATCGAACGTACTCATCGGGTATCGTAGCTCCCGGTATTAATCTGATTCTAGGTTTGGGATATCATTTTTAGGTATAAAAAAACCCTAACTATTTAAAGTCAGGGTTAATTTTAAGAATTGAACGTTAAAGAGGTTTAGTTCTTCACTTCGTCCTTTACATCTTTAACGGCATCTTTAACTTTGTCACCTGCTTTGTTAGCAGCATCCTTTGCATCATTGCCAATTTCCGAAGCTTTATCACCAACTTTGTTGGCAGCGTCTTTTACGCCATCTGCTGCTTTTCCAGCAGCATCTTTAGCGCCGTCAACTGCGTTACCAGCAGCGTCTTTTACACTATCAACTGCGTCACCAGCGGCATCTTTTGCACTGTCAACAGCATCACCTGCCTTGTCCATTGCGTCACCAGCAGCATCTTTTGCACTGTCAACAGCATCACCTGCCTTGTCCATTGCGTCACCAGCAGCGTCTTTTGCGCTATCTACCCCGTCGCCAGCGGCATCTGCTGCATCTTCCATTCCGTCTTTTGCTTTGTCGGCTGCATCTCTACAAGAAGTAAAAGAAACGGCTATTGCCAACATCATGATTGCACTTAAAAATACTTTTTTCATGTTTAAAAATTTAGTGTTTAGATTATTTTGTTAAGGTATATACGGAATAAATTAAATTTTAGACTGCATACACAAATTAAATGCAAAAGTACGATGAAATACCTTATAGTATACACTTTATAGTGCAGTTTGTCGAATTTCTGATGATTTTCCAAACTTTTCTAAAGATGAACCGTTTGTGAAGTCGTAAAACCTAATTAAAAATTTCAATTTTATGAAAAATTATGGAAAAGTTGCAGGGTTAGTATTGATATCTATAATGACCTTTACATCATGCAGCAAAAATGAAAGAGATTCAACTAATATGAATGGTGAAACCTATAGCACCACCTTCAAGATGACAGATGCCCCGATTGATAATGCCAATGTAGAGGCGGTTTTTGTTACTGTTGCCGATGTTAAAGTAGATGGCACCTCATTAGAGGGGTTCAACAAAACTACTCTCGAGATATCATCATTGGTAAATGGCCAAACAGCCACACTTGGAAGTTTAGACCTGCAAGCAGGTTCTTATTCTAATATGGAGTTGGTACTTGATTATGATACCGATGCTGCGGGTAACGCTCCTGGATGTTATGTTGCAACTGCAAATGGTGAAAAAGATAAATTAAGCGCAAGCGCTGCTAAAATCAATATTTCAGATTCTTATGAAGTGTTGGCGACGGCATCAAACGAGATTGTGATTGATTTTGATTTGAGAAAAACCATAAAAGAAGAGCAAGGCACCACATTTTCTAATTTTGAGTTCGTGAGTACTTCTGAGTTTTCTAACGGTCTACGTATTGTTAATGAAAGAGCAACCGGTAAAATTTCTGGTAGTGCCAACGATGCTGAAAATACATCAGATAAAATTGTGGTATATGCTTATGAAAAAGGCTCGTTTAATGCTGAGGCAGAGACCCAAGGTAAAGGAGAGAGTAATATTACTTTTACAAATGCCATTACCAGTTCAGTAGTAAGCGAATCTAACAATTCATACAGCCTTAATTTTTTATCTGAAGGGCAATACGAATTGATATTCGTTTCTTATAATCAAGATGGCGACCAGTTCTTCTTTAATTCATTGTTAGAGGCAGAGTCGAGTATAGGTATAGACTTAGGTGCAATTACCATTACATCTGCGCTTCAATTTAGCGCCAACGTAACTATTACAGGTACAAAATAAGAGTAATCAGACAGTCTTAATAAAACACGCCCCTTTAACGAGGGGCTTTTTTTTGATAAAATAACGTGCGTTTTCTTCATATAAATACCTAATTTTGCAGCCTAATTTGAAGCACCTGAACCGATTATGAAGTTCGCAGAATATAAGGGATTAAACCTTCCGAAGGTCGCAGAAGAAATATTGACCTATTGGAAGGAAAACAAGATTTTCGAGAAAAGCGTTTCTACACGAGAAGGCAAGCCTAGCTATGTTTTCTATGAGGGGCCGCCCTCTGCAAATGGTATGCCAGGCATTCACCATGTTATGGCACGTACCATTAAAGATATTTTTCCGCGCTATAAAACTATGAAGGGTTTTCAGGTGAAGCGCAAAGCAGGATGGGATACTCACGGGCTGCCCATCGAATTAGGTGTTGAAAAAGAATTAGGAATTACCAAAGAAGATATTGGCAAAAAAATCTCTGTTGAAGAATACAATGCTGCTTGTAAGAAAGCGGTAATGCGCTATACCGATGTTTGGAACAAAATGACCGAACAAGTAGGGTATTGGGTTGATATGGACGACCCTTATATTACCTACAAGTCTAAGTATATGGAGACGGTTTGGTGGCTGCTAAAACAGATTTATGATAAAGAATTGATTTATAAAGGTTATACGATTCAGCCTTATTCTCCCAAAGCAGGTACAGGTTTAAGTTCGCATGAGCTGAACCAACCCGGCACCTACCAAGATGTGACTGATACCACGGTTATAGCACAGTTCAAAGCTATTGAAAGTACTTTGCCTGACTTTTTGCAAAACGAAGGCGATGTTTATTTTTTAGCGTGGACAACTACCCCTTGGACACTGCCTTCAAATACTGCGTTGACAGTAGGTTCAAAAATCGATTATGTATTGGTGGAAACGTATAATCAGTACACTTTCAAACCTATAAATATAGTATTAGCTAAAAAATTGGTTTCCAAACAGTTTGCTGGTAAGTTTAATGAGGTTGAAAGTAAGCCAGAGTTAATAGCATATAAATCAGGAGATAAGAAGATTCCTTTCTATGTGGTTAAAGAATTTAAAGGAAAAGACTTAGTCGGTATCAAATACCAACAACTAATCGACTATGTGCAACCTTATCAAAACCCAGAAAATGCATTTCGGGTTATTGCAGGAGATTTTGTAACCACAGAAGACGGTACAGGAATTGTGCATACGGCGCCAACTTTTGGGGCAGATGATGCCATGGTAGCGAAACAAGCAGAACCTGAAGTTCCGCCTTTACTAATTTTAGATGAGAATAATAATTCTGTTCCGTTGGTTGACCTTCAAGGAAAGTTTAGACCAGAATTAAAAGAATGGGGTGGTAAATACGTCAAGAATGAATACTATGATGATGGCGAAGCACCCGACCGTTCCGTTGATGTTGAAATTGCTATCAAATTAAAAGAGGAAAACAAGGCATTTAAGGTGGAGAAGTATGTGCATAGTTATCCCAACTGCTGGCGTACCGATAAGCCTATTTTGTATTACCCTTTAGACTCCTGGTTCATAAAAATTACCGATGTCAAGAACCGAATGTTCGAATTGAACAAAACCATCAATTGGAAACCGAAATCGACGGGAGAAGGCCGATTTGGAAATTGGTTGGCCAATGCCAATGACTGGAATCTTTCCCGTTCTAGGTACTGGGGTATTCCTTTGCCTATTTGGCGCACCCAAGATGGGACAGAAGAATTGATGATAGGATCAGTCTCGGAATTAAAGTTCGAAATGAAGAAAGCAATCGAAGCGGGAGTTCTTGAAAAGGATATTTTCGATGATTTTGTTGTTGGCGATATGTCTGATGAAAACTATGATAAAATTGATTTGCATAAAAATATAGTTGATAAAATCACTTTAGTTGCTGCATCTGGCAAACCTATGAAGCGCGAGAGCGATTTGATCGATGTTTGGTTCGATAGTGGTTCTATGCCCTATGCGCAGTGGCACTATCCGTATGAAAATAAAGAGCTGATTAATGAAGGAAAGACTTTTCCGGCCGACTTTATAGCGGAGGGGGTTGACCAAACACGTGGTTGGTTTTATACCTTACACGCAATAGCAACGATGGTCTTTGATTCAGTGGCATATAAAAACGTCGTTTCAAACGGATTAGTTCTTGACAAGGAAGGCAAGAAAATGTCGAAACGTTTGGGGAATGCTGCCGATCCTTTTGAAACGATGGACGCTCATGGTGCCGATGCCACTCGCTGGTACATGATTTCAAACGCCAACCCTTGGGATAATCTAAAATTTGATATCGATGGTATAGTCGAGGTAAAGCGAAAGTTCTTTGGCACACTTTATAACACCTACTCATTTTTTAGTATGTATGCCAATATCGATAAGTTTTCTTATGCCGAAGCGGATATAACCTTAAACGAAAGGCCCGAAATAGATCGGTGGGTGCTGTCTGAATTACATTCACTGATAAAAACTGTTGATGAAGCTTACGGTGATTATGAACCGACCAAGGCGGCAAGGGCGATATCGAATTTTGTTCAGGAGAACCTGAGCAATTGGTACGTTCGTTTGTGCAGAAGACGTTTTTGGAAAGGTGATTACCAAAAAGATAAAATATCGGCCTTTCAAACGCTCTATACCTGTTTGGTAACCGTTGCAAAATTATCAGCCCCGGTTGCACCCTTTTTTATGGATAGGTTGTACAAAGATTTAACGGGAGCAACAGTAAAAGAAAGTTTTGAAAGTGTTCATTTAGCGCAATTTCCTGCTTATGACACAGCTATGGTAGACCCTATTCTTGAGGGTAAAATGCAAAGGGCACAGACAATTTCTTCTTTGGTTCTTTCCATCCGTCAAAAGGAAAAAATTAAGGTGCGTCAACCACTGCAAAAAATAATGATTCCGGTATTGGATGAAAATCAAAAGCTCGAAATAGAAGCGGTCGCAGATTTAATCAAATCAGAGGTCAATGTTAAAGAGATAGAGTTATTGACCGATGCTTCGGGAATTTTAGTAAAACAAATTAAACCGAATTTTAAGATTATGGGCCCCAAATATGGGAAAGACATGAAGCAAATCGCTCAAGCTGTTGCTAAATTTGATCAGGAAGATATCCAAGAAATCGAGCAGAAGGGCGAAATAAATCTTGAAATTGAAAATAAAATAATTAATTTACAGTTATCCGATGTAGAGATAGCATCGCAAGATATTGAAGGTTGGTTAGTCGCAAGTACTGGCCCGCTTACCGTTGCGCTAGATGTCTCGATTAATGAAGACCTCAAGAAAGAGGGCATTGCAAGAGAACTTGTCAATAGAATTCAAAACCTACGAAAGGACTCTGGTTTTGAGGTGACTGATAAAATAGATATTCAAATCTTGAAAGATGGTTTGGTTGAGCAAGCAGTATCATGCAATCTGCAATATATTAAAACAGAAACTCTGACCGCTGAACTTAATTTTAAGGAAGAATTAGAAAAAGGCCTAATAGTTGCCTTTGACGATGTGAACACTAAATTATTTATTACAAAACACTAATAGCATGGCACAAGATATAAATGTTAGATATGCCGACAAAGATTTGGCCGAGTTCAAAGAACTTATAGAACAAAAAATAGAAAAGGCGAAAAGTCATTTAGAACTTTTGAAAAGCGCTTATATGAATGACGGCAATAATGGTACCGACGATACCTCACCAACATTCAAAGCTTTTGAAGAGGGTTCGGCTACAATGAGCAAAGAGGCAAACACACAATTGGCAATTCGCCAAGAAAAGTTTATCAGAGACCTCAAGAACGCTTTGTTGCGAATTGAGAATAAAACCTACGGTATTTGCCGAGTAACAGGTAAACTGATTAACAAGGAGCGTTTAAAACTGGTGCCGCATGCTACATTGAGCATCGAAGCCAAGAACATGCAGTAATAGCTATAAACGTCCACCAATTGGCGGACGTTTTTTTTGTTTATAAATGAGAACACTTTTTCTTTTCGGCTTGCTATTATCTTTTCGATTAGTATCAAGTCAAACATTGGTTGAAAAATCTATAGTAAATCCTCGAATAGATTTTATCGAAATCGATGCGACAAATTGTTTCGATATCTTGCTCGAAACCATAGCAGGTGAAGAGATGCAAATCGAAGCCAAGATAGATGGTGAATATCACAAAGACGTAATGCTTAATGTTAGCGAGAAAGGCAATACACTTCAAGTAGGAGCAAGTTTTCAACCAAATTTTATACACCCAAACGACAAACTGAGTGCGCATAAAGTAGTTTCGATAGCGTTGCTAATTCGATTGCCCAAATACAAGAGTGTTGTTTTAAATGGCACAAGCTGCAATGTATTTGCAAAGGGCGATTATCGAAAATTAGAGGTTAGCCTTAACGATGGCCAATGTACTTTAGAACAAATTTCGGAACAAGTAGAGGTTCGTACACAAAGTGGCGATATTTTAATAAAGGCAGACACTGCATTGATACAGGCTAAAAGTAAATACGGGAAGTTAGACGAAAATACAATCCCAACAGGAGACAATAGTTATCTAGTAAACTCCGTTACTGGGAATATTCGTTTTATTAAAACGGAATAATATCCTTATTTTTGCGCCCTATTTTACCTTAGATGAATCATATAAAATCGTTGTTGCTCATTCTGTTTCTATTGCTAATCGATCAATGGAGCAAGATCTATATTAAGACGAATTTTATTCTTGGTGAATCGATTGATGTATTTGACAAGTTTAAATTATACTTCATAGAGAACGAAGGCGCAGCCTGGGGAGCAAAGTTGAGTGATATTTTCCCCATTGCTGATGACACAGGTAAACTGGTGCTAACGATTTTTAGAATTTTAGCAGTTTCGGGAATAGGATATTGGTTGTATGATTTGATTCGGAAAAAAGTTTCTAGCACCTATATCTTAGCTGTTTCGTTCATATTCGCGGGAGCTTTGGGGAATATTATAGACTCTGTTTTTTACGGAATGCTATTCGACCATAGTAACGGGCAAGTGGCAACCCTGTTTTCTAATGAACCTTATGGGGGTATATTTTATGGTAAAGTTGTTGACATGCTATATTTTCCATTGATTAATACAACTTGGCCTGCATGGGTGCCACATTTTGGAGGTACGACTTTTAGCTTCTTCGACCCCATATTTAATATCGCCGACGTAGCGATAAGCACTGGGGTGGGTATTCTCATTGTATTCAATAAGAAAGCTTTTGGTTCTAAAAACACAGTTGAAGATATAACGGAAACTGAAAATCAATCAGCGGAGAACCTATAAATTTCGTTGGGTGTTACGCAGTAGTTCAATCTAATATCATGGGCTTCAATATCGGTAATGGCTTCTTCTGGCCCGAAAAAAGAAACTCCAACTTTAATAACATTTACGCCACACTTTTTTAAAAATGCATCGTAGAAGCCTTTTCCGTAACCGACACGATTTCCTTTTTTATCAAAAGCTAAAAGAGGAACAAAAACCACATCAATTTTTTCTTCTGCCACTGCAATACCATCAACAGGTTCCGGAACTCCCCATTTATTTTTGGTGAATAACGTATTATCGGTAAGTAAGTAGTTTTTCAGAGAATTACCTGTTACCTTAGGTACGATAACATGTTTATCCTTGCCCTGTAAAATTGATAAGATGGGAGAGGTGTCTACTTCCTTTTTCTTAGAAATAGACATGAATACATGAAAATAATGCAAATGCCAAATCGAAAGATTCAACACTTGGTTGGCTATTTTAATGCTATCTTCTTGAAGCGTTTCTTCTGCTATCCTCTCTCGAAGACTGCCATAGTTCAATCGCAAATCTTTTTTGAACATGATTTCTGATTAAACATATAAAGAGGCGGGGGCTCTTTAGATAAAACTTAAGTAGTGGGGTACTTAAATCTAACTACTCTTTTACAGTAACGTGGTAATAAATTTTGAAAAAGAGCATTAGAACTAAGTAAGTCCCGAGGGTGATTACATATTCGTCCATTACTCAATTAATTAGTTCGTGAATATATATAAAAAAAACCTTCAAAAGTCCTTTAAATGCAACTTTTCATCGATGAAATGCACTTTTTTTTGGGAATTCATAATTATTAAACACAAAATAAATTGTAGTATATTGATAATCAATTAATTATATTAAATTTTGTGATGATGTGAATATTTTATCATATAAATGAGATTTTGTGAATATTTTAGATTTAATTTCAAATTAATCAAGGTTATCGCCGTGTAAGAATATAGAACCCTTACAACCATCAAAGTAGGTTAAAAATGACAATTTACTATGCACTTAACCAAAAAGACCTTAAATTAACTTCTCTTGTAGAACCTCGAATTTAAGTGTTAATGCCTCAGATTACGATAGCAATTCAATTACAAACTTTACCAAACTCGCCCGGGGTTTATCAGTTCTATGATGCGGAGGATAAAATTTTATATGTAGGTAAGGCAAAGAACCTTAAAAAACGTGTTTCTTCTTATTTCACTAAAAAACATGAGTATGGTAAAACTCGCGTTATGGTGAAGAAGATTCGGCTGATAAAGCACATTGTTGTGCCAACAGAATCTGATGCGCTGCTTTTAGAGAACAACCTCATAAAAAAGTATCGCCCACGATATAATGTCTTACTTAAAGATGATAAAAGCTACCCTTGGATTTGTATAAAGAACGAACGCTTTCCAAGAATTTTCCCCACCCGCAAGTTGATAAAGGACGGCTCAGAATATTATGGCCCCTACACCAGCATGAAGACCGTTCGAACTTTATTGGATTTGGTTAAAAGCGTGTACCAATTGCGTACGTGTAATTACGACTTATCTAAAGAGAAGATTCAAGCAGGGAAATTTAAGGCCTGTCTCGAATTTCATTTAGGCAATTGCAAGGCGCCATGCGAAGGGCTACAAGATGTGGAGGAATACGACCGTCAAGTAGATGATATTCGTGAAATCGTTAAAGGAAATTTCAAATCATCAGTACAATATTTCAAACACCAAATGAAAAGTTTGGCCGCTGAAATGGAATTTGAAAAAGCGCAGAAAATCAAAGATAAAATTGAAGTACTTGAGAATTACCAGGTAAAATCGACAATCGTTAATCCGAAAATCAATAATGTAGATGTGTTTTCCATTATTTCTGACGATGCTTTCGCCTACGTGAACTTTATACAACTATCGCACGGTTCTATTGTACGTTCGCACACATTGGAAATCAAGAAAAAACTGGATGAAAAAGATGATGACCTATTGCAACTGGCCATTGTGGAGATTCGACAACGTTTCGATTCTAAATCAAAAGAAATCTACTTGCCTTTTGCCGTTATGGTTGAACCGCATTTAAAAATCACACTGCCTCAACTGGGCGATAAAAAGAAGATTCTTGATTTGAGCGAACGCAATGCAAAATTCTATCGTCAAGAACGCTTTAAGCAAATCAAAATTATTGACCCAGACCGCCATACCAAACGTATTATGGCCCAAATGAAGACTGATATTCGCCTATCTGAAGAGCCACGGCATATCGAATGTTTTGATAATAGTAATATTCAGGGAAGCAACCCCGTAGCGGCTTGCGTGGTTTTTAGAGATGGTAAGCCTTCCAAAAAAGAATACCGCCATTATAATATCAAGACAGTTGAAGGTCCTGATGATTTCGCCTCAATGGAAGAAGTGGTTTTCAGACGGTATAAAAGACTTATAGAAGACGGTGAGTCGTTACCGCAACTTATAGTTATAGATGGGGGAAAAGGCCAATTGTCATCTGCTTTAAAGAGTTTAGAGCTTTTGGGGCTTAGAGGCCGAATAGCCATTATCGGTATTGCAAAACGCTTAGAGGAAATTTATTTTCCAGATGATCCAATACCATTGTATTTAGATAAAAAATCGGAAAGTTTAAAAATAATACAGCAGTTGAGAAATGAAGCCCATCGATTTGGGATACGTTTGCATCGAAACAAAAGAAGCAAAGCCGCAATAAATTCAGAATTAGAGCAAATTGAAGGAATAGGGCATAAAACGGCACAAGACCTACTGAAAAAATTCAAATCGGTAAAACGAATAAAGGAAGCCTCAGTTGAAGGACTGGCAGAAACCATAGGAATGTCGAAAGCCAGAAAAGTTTATGAAACATTTCATTAAAAAAGTGTAGACAAGTGCATCAAAAAAAAGACCTTTAGACCTTATGCGCAATACAGTCAGCTTATTGTTTTTTTTCTTGAGTTGCGCCAGCATTCTGTTCGGCCAAGAGATAAATGAGAATGAACGCCTAAAAGTTGGGGTAGTGCTAAGCGGTGGCGGTGCAAAAGGCATGGCACATGTTGGGGTTTTAAAAGTTATTGAAGAGGCAGGAGTCAAAGTTGACTATATCGGAGGAACCAGCATGGGAGCCATAGTGGCATCGCTTTATGCTTCGGGGTATTCGGCATCTCAGCTGGATTCTATCTTTAGAAACATCGATTTCAATGCCCTTATTCAAGATGATATTCCGAGGAGTGCCAAGAGTTTTTACGAAAAGGAAGATTCTGAGAGATATGCCCTTACCCTACCGTTCGACAATTTTAAAGTTAGCACACCGCAAGCCTTTTCTGGAGGTCAAAATGTGTACAATGAGCTGGTTCGATTACTGTATCATGTAAAAGACGTAAATGATTTTAATAAGTTGCCCATACCTTTTATCTGTATCGCCACCAATGCAGAAAATGGCGAGGAAGTTCTGCTGAACATGGGTTACCTTCCCAAAGCCGTGGCCGCAAGTTCGGCATTGCCATCTCTTTTTGAACCTACTAATATCGATGGTGCCATATTAATTGATGGCGGTATAGTCAACAACTATCCGGTACAAGAGGTTAAAGCTATGGGTGCCGATGTTATCATAGGTTCTGATGTACAGCATGATCTCTCGGCAAAAGAGGAGTTATCATCTGCTATCGAAATATTGGAGCAAATCAATAACTATCGAACTGTTGCAGACATGAAGGAGAAATCGCAGCGAACAGATATTTATATTAAACCAGGTATATCTGACTTTTCATTGATAGATTTTCAATCATACGATGCAATATTCAAATCTGGTGTTAGCGCTGCAATTTTTCAAATAGAGGAGCTTCAAAAATTATCACGCTTTCAAAATGTAGAAAAAGAGACTGTACGTACCGCTTCCCCAACTGACACGCTGATTATAAATAGACTGGTTATTGCCGATAGTCTAGAGAACTACTCTCGCGGGTATATCAAAGGAAAACTTAGGTTTGATTTGGGGGAGAAAATAACATTTGAGAAACTGCAACAGGGTATAAACAACCTTAGTGCTACCGGAAACTTCAAGACTATTCATTATGAACTTGTTCATAATGGCTTGGGAGAAGACCTTATAATGACCCTTAGCGAAACCCCGAACCGCACATTTCTTAGACTTGCTGCCCATTACGATGATTTGTATAAAAGTGCCGCCTTGCTAAATATTACAAGAAAGAATCTGTTGATGCGCGATGATGTTTCCTCATTGGATGTAGTTCTTGGTGACAATGTTCGCTATAATTTTCAATATTATATCGATAAAGGCTCTTATTGGAGTTTTGGCTTTAATTCTAGATTCAACGACTTTGAGAGCGAAATCGATTTTGCTTTAATTGATACTAATTTTGAGCTTCCACCTGGTCTCTCATTGAGCAACATCAATTTAGCGGTTAATGACTTTACAAATCAGATATATGTGCAATCGGTTGTAAAAGAGGAGTTTGCATTTAATCTGGGCATTGAACAAAAATTACTTAAATATAGTACTAGAACTATTGGTATTGAGGATAATGGAGACCCTACACCTGGTTTGAAAGTTGAGAATGGAAGAGCTGTGTTCGAAAACAGTAATTTTTTTAGTGCATTTGGTCAACTAAAATTGGACACTTATAACGATCGTTATTTTCCATCAAAGGGATTATATTTTAACGGTCAAATGAATTTTTATGCGTTTTCTTCCGACTTTAATGACAATTTCAAAGAGTTTGCAATTGCCAAAGCCCGTCTGGGAACTGCCTTTCCTATTTTAAAGAATCTATCTTTAAATTTGGAAACCGAGGGAGGTTTTAAATTGGGAACCTCACAGGTTACCTCATTCGATTTTGCTTTAGGTGGCTTCGGTAACGACTTGATAAATAATTTTGTTCCTTTTATGGGATATGATTTTTTGGCACTTCCTGGCAATAGCTATGTAAAAGCATATGGCAGGTTAGACTTTGAGTTCGCTAGGAATAACCATTTTCTTTTCTCGGCCAATTTCGCCAACGTAGAAGACGATTTATTCAGAACGGGAGAATGGTTTACAGAACCTAATTTCTCGGGGTACGGCATAGGCTATGGCCTTGAATCCTTTTTGGGACCCGTTCAAGTGTTTTATTCGTGGAGCCCAGAAGGTAAAAACAGCAACCTTTTTTTTAGTGTAGGCTATTGGTTTTGATTGACTGACCAGTGGTTCAGTTCTTTTACCGATATTTGTACTTATATGCTTCAGTTAAGAATTGATATAACCGCCCATCTTAGGGCTATGTGGTAAGTATTAGCTACGCTAGTTTCATTTCCGTGTAGATGGAGATCCATATATTATGATTTCTGAAATCTCAATAAGAAAGCTTTACACCAACGGAAATCTCATATAAAATCTAAAGTGTTTTGAAGTACTTACATCTTAAAACACAAATTTCAATTCGATAAAATTTACGTTCATGTCTTCAGAAATAAAAAACTTAAAGGATTTAGGGAATACGGAATATTCCCTTAAAAAATTATTCAAAGAAGCAGAGGATTTTCTTCCTCTACTAGGTACAGATTATGTTGAACTTTATGTAGGTAATGCAAAGCAGTCCGCTCATTTTTATAAAACTGCTTTAGGGTTTCAATCAGAGGCGTATGCAGGCCTTGAAACTGGGTTAAAAGATAGGGTGTCGTATGTGCTCAAACAAGATAAGATACGTTTGGTGCTTACAACCCCATTAAATAAAGATGGTGAAATTAACCAACATATAAATGAACATGGCGATGGGGTAAAAGCCGTTGCACTTTGGGTAGAAGACGCTACCAAGGCATTTGAAGAAACTACCAAGCGTGGCGCCAAGCCTTTTATGCAGCCTACAAAAGAAGAAGATGAAAACGGTCATGTAATTCGTTCAGGAATATATACCTACGGGGAAACCGTGCATATTTTTGTGGAGCGAAAAAATTACAATGGACTTTTCCTCCCCGGTTACAGGAAATGGGAATCGCACTACAACCCCGAATCGGTAGGTTTAAAGTTTATAGACCATATTGTAGGTAATGTAGGTTGGAACGAGATGCGTACCTGGTGTAAATTTTACGGAGAAGTCATGGGTTTTGCCCAAATAGTTTCTTTTGTAGATGATGATATTGCTACAGAGTATACAGCGCTGATGAGCAAGGTAATGAGTAATGGTAACGGTCGGGTCAAATTCCCGATCAATGAGCCGGCAAAGGGAAAGAAAAAGTCCCAGATCGAAGAATATCTTGATTTTTACAATGGCCCCGGTGTTCAGCACATGGCCCTAGCTACAGATGATATTGTAGCTACTGTAGCCGCAATGCGCGAAAGAGGTGTTGAGTTTCTCTACGTTCCGGAAGAATACTATGATGATCTATTAGAGCGTGTTGGTGATATAGATGAAGATGTTGATGTCTTAAAAAAGCACGGCATTCTCATTGATAGGGATGAAGAAGGCTATTTGCTTCAGATTTTTACGAAGACAATTGTTGATAGGCCTACCTTGTTTATTGAGGTTATTCAGCGTAAAGGCGCACAATCGTTCGGAGTAGGGAATTTCAAGGCCTTATTCGAGGCAATCGAAAGGGAGCAAGCCGCCCGTGGAACGCTCTGAAAACTCGAATTTTCTTAAGAAATTATTAATTTCTAAGACCTATCCATAAATAACTGTTAAGTTAAGAGTTAAAGTACGTTAAAAGGTTTCGCACCTTTAATTACTGCTATAAATTTGACCATATAAGGGGTGGTTCCCTTATAACTTTAAGTATTGGTTTTTCATAATTTAAAGTTTGGTTGGTTATTTAGGAAAAGCCTCGATTTACATCGGGGCTTTTTTTATTTGATAATCCTGCCGGCAGGCACGGCGAGATTTAAATGCTCTCGGGGCTTGCCCCGATGTAGTTTACTGATAAAACTTTTAGTATCGTTCCCGTACAGGCGGGAATCTATAAAATAATGCATCAAGTAAAAACGGTTCGGGGTACCTTTAGCAAATAAAAATCCCTTGTATTTCAATACGGAATAAAGTTGAAATAAGAACTTTCCCCTCTAAATATTTTAACGAAATAATGCAATCTTTTGCCGATAGAAGGAACCCATACAATACTTTGGAACAAAAATTGTTTAATTAACAAAGGTTAAGATATAGGAACCGACCTATTTATTAATTTTACAATGATTCTCGTATATGAAAAAGTTTTACTTCGTATTGTTCTTAATAGCCTCTCAATTGCTTTCCGCACAAAACGGTGGCGATAGTAGCGAGTCTGTTTTTAAACCTGGGGAATGGCTTAAATTTCGCATGCACTACGGCATGTTAAATGCCAGCTATGCAACGCTTCACGTTAAATCTGCAAAAATAAAAGGAAAGCCAGTGTACCATGTTGTTGGCAAAGGCAAAACTACGGGTTGGGCAAGCATTTTCTTTAAAGTAGATGACACCTACGAAAGCTATTTCGATAAAAAAGACGGTAAGCCCTATAAATTTATTCGTAAAATAGACGAGGGTGGTTATAAAAAGGATATTGAAATAAATTTTGACCATAAAAAAGACAAGGCAGTACTAAACGATAAGAAAAATAAGAAAAAATATAATTTTGATTTAAAAGATAGTATTCAAGACCTTATTTCAGGTTTTTATTACATGCGTAATAATTATGACCCGAAAGACCTTGTTAAGGGAGAGGCGATAAAACTAAAAATGCTTTACGACGATGATGGTATTTTCAATTTTAAGTTGAAGTATCTAGGCACAGAAACTTTAAACACTAAATTTGGGAAGGTAGAATGTTACAAATTTAGGCCTCTTGTACAGTCGGGAAGGGTTTTTAAAGAACAGGAAAGTCTATCGCTTTGGGTTTCTACCGATAAAAATAGGATTCCTATCCGAATAAAGGCCGATTTAGCAGTGGGCTCTATAAAGGCCGATTTAGATGCGTACAACGGTCTCAAGCATCAATTTCAAATTATAATGGATTAACCTCCAAGTACTTTTTTCAAGCTAAGCAGTTTTTAGTGAGCTGGGAAAGCCAGAGCTTAGGTTACTGCGTACTGTAACTGCATACTATTCTGGACTGTTAATTGAATTTATAATTTACTAATTAATGGTAAGTTAGTCAAAAGTAATTTAGTTTACCTCCATTAAAAATCTTTGCTTAATTTTGAACAGGTGAACGCACTTGTTTCGAATCGTGAAGTCTTTTCAAGGCCGAACATGGTATGGTGTTGAGAAAATACTTTTATGGAGAAAAAAGAACAAATCGAATCTCAAATTTCAAAGCTCGAGGAGAAATACAAAGATTCGGGCCAAGATTTAAGCGCATACCTAGATGGGCTTTTGTACCAGCGTTACCTTACCTATTGGGACTATATTCATTTAGACACACTTTTAAGTATTCAGGTACCGCGCACCCATTTCCCAGACGAGGAGATATTTATCATGTATCATCAGATTACCGAGCTTTATTTTAAGCTTATCATTCACGAACAAAAACAGATAATCGACGACAAATCGTTGCGTGTTGATTTTTTCATGGAAAAAGTTCGCCGTATCAATAGCTATTATGAAGCATTGATTTCCTCTTTCAGTATTATGATAAAGGGCATGGAACGTGAGCAGTTTATGCGCTATCGAATGGCATTATTGCCAGCAAGTGGCTTTCAATCGGCCCAGTATAGGATGATAGAAATTTATGCTACACCCTTAGAGAATTTAGTGCATCAATCAGAACGAGATGCGTTTTCACAAGAAGATAGTATTGAGGTGCTCTATGAACATATTTATTGGAAAAATGGAGCTACCGATAAGGTAACGGGCGAAAAGACGTTGACATTAAAACAATTCGAATACCGGTACACACCACGTTTAATTCGTATCGCGAAACAGGTAAAAAACAGCAATATTTATCATAAATTCCTACAATTGCCTCAAGAAAAACAGGATAATAAAGAGTTGATTAAGGCGTTAAAGAAGCTAGACATTAACGCAAATGTTAATTGGCCATTGATGCACATGGGTTCTGCCCATCGTTATTTGGGCAAGGATAAGGGCGAAATAGAAGCTTCAGGGGGCACCAACTGGAAAGAATACTTGCCACCTAGTTTTCAAAAAATCACCTTTTTTCCAAATCTGTATTCAAAAGAAGAGTTAAATGATTGGGGCAAGCAATGGGTAGAACATATCTTTAACCCCGAGAAAAGATAAATAAAACCATGAACAAATTTTTAGGCGTCTTATTTTCAGTGCTATTGTTAGCCTCCTGCAAAGAAGAAGGCGCTGCTGAACCTACAAAAGAGATAGCAAGAGCTGAGACGGTGATTGAAAAAGTCGTTACCAAACAATTTGGCTTTGATTTGGATAACTTCAAAGTAAAATTCGATACAATTAAAAGGGGAGATAGTTTTGGGGAATTAATGATTTCCCACAAAGTCGATTATCCTAAAATAGCTAGGGTTTCACAAGACTTTAAAGATACATTTGATGTTCGCAAGATTCGTGTTGGTAACCCATACATGATTTTGCAATCAAAAGACACCTCGGAAACCGCCCAAATATTTATCTATGAAAATGATGCTATCAATTATACGGTAGTTGATTTAAGGGATAGTGTAAATGCCTATAAAAACAAAAGAAAAGTAAAGTATGTTGATCGAGAAGCATCTGGGGTAATCGAAACCTCGCTCTCCGATGCAATATTGGCACAAGGAATTGACTATGCCGTAACCCATGATTTAGCGAATATTTACGCTTGGACAATAGATTTTAATAGACTTCAAAAAGGCGATAAATTCAAGGTCATTTTTAAAGAAAAGTATATCAACGACTCGATTTATGCAGGGTCAGAAGAAATAGAATCAGCTTATTTTGAGCATAATGGTAAACCCCTTTATGCTTTTGCTTATGAAAATGATTCTTTGAAAAGTCTAGTAGATTATTTTGATCAAGAGGCCAACAGTTTAAGAAGAACGTTTTTGAGAATGCCGGTAGAATATGGCAGATTATCATCAAAGTACAATTTGAAAAGGCGAATTCGTTACTATGGCAACAGAATCAGACCTCACAGAGGAACCGATTATGCTGCTGCTATTGGCACGCCCATATTGGCTACTGCAGATGGTGTGGTAACAGAATCTACTCGAAAAGGCGGTAATGGGAAGTATGTAAAAATTCGACATAACAGTACCTATAGCACGCAGTACCTTCATATGAAAAAGCAAAAGGTAAAACGGGGAGATAATGTTAAGCAAGGTGATGTTATTGGTTGGATAGGGATGACCGGTAATACCAGTGGCCCGCACGTGTGCTATCGTTTTTGGAGGAATGGGAAACAGGTAGACCCGTTACGAGAAGAGTTGCCAAAAGCCGAACCATTAGCAGAAACCCTTAGACCCGCTTATTTTGAATACATAGCGCCGAAGAAAACACAGTTAGACTGCATTGAGTATATTGCAACCCCTAAAGAAGAAATATTAACCGCCTTAGAGTTTGAACAATAGTATGTCATTAGAGAACACTGACCCGACTACCACAGCAGCCTGGAAAAACCTTCAACAACATTATAATAGCACTAAAGACGACCATTTAAAAGCACTATTTGCCGCTGATGCCAGTCGTGCCAAAAAGTTTAGCTTGCACTGGAACGATTTTTTGGTCGATTACTCCAAAAACAGACTAACATCCAAAACTATGCAATTGCTATTGCAGCTTGCCGATGAGGTAAACTTAAAAGATGCAATTAAGAGCTACTTTGAAGGGGATGCCATAAACCAGACCGAGGGGCGGGCAGTTTTGCATACCGCATTACGAGCAAAAGAATCAGATTCGATTTTAATCGATGGTAAAAATGTAGTGCCTGAGGTATACGAGGTAAAAGCACATATCAAAAAATTTACAGCATCTATTATTTCAGGAAATAGTAAAGGCTATACGGGCAAGGCTTTTACCGACGTGGTGAATATTGGCATCGGAGGTTCCGATTTAGGCCCCGCAATGGTTGTCGAGGCGTTAAAATTCTATAAAAACCATCTGAAAGTTCATTTTGTAAGCAACGTTGATGGTGATCATGTTCGGGAAGTTTTAAAAGACCTGAATCCTGAGACCACATTATTCGTAGTTGTTTCAAAAACATTCACCACACAAGAAACCTTAAGCAATGCGACCACAATTAAAAAGTGGTTTTTGCAACATGGAACACAAGAAGATATTGCCAAACATTTCGCGGCAGTATCTACCAATACCCAAAAAATAGAAGAGTTCGGTATCGCTTCCGAGAACGTTTTTCCTATGTGGGATTGGGTCGGTGGCCGTTTCTCATTATGGAGCGCTGTCGGGATATCGATTGCATTGGCGGTAGGCTATGAAAATTTTGATGCGCTACTAATCGGAGCCAATGAAATGGACGAGCATTTTAAGGCAACTGATTTTGAGGCCAATATTCCCATTGTACTAGCTTTGGTAAGTGTATGGTACAATAATTTTCATGGGGCCGAGACCGAAGCGATAATTCCGTATACGCAGTACTTGAGTCGATTTTCGGCATACCTGCAACAAGGTATTATGGAAAGTAATGGTAAGAGTGTTGATAGAAACGGGAAACGTGTGGGTTGCGAAACCGGTACCATTATTTGGGGCGAACCAGGCACAAATTCGCAGCACGCATTCTTTCAATTAATACATCAAGGAACAAAACTGATTCCTGCGGATTTTATAGGGTTTAAAGAATCGCTTTACGGTAATGCCGACCATCACAATAAATTAATGGCAAACTTCTTCGCCCAGACCGAAGCTTTGATGAATGGCAAAACTGATAGTACGGTTAGAAAAGAATTAGAAGACAAAGAAATGTCTCTAGAAGCAATTCAAAAGCTACTTCCCTTCAAAGTTTTTGAGGGTAATAAACCCACAAATACGATTCTGATAAATAAGCTCACGCCAAAAAGTCTAGGAAGTTTAATAGCCCTTTATGAGCATAAAATTTTCGTTCAAGGAATTATTTGGAATATCTTCAGTTATGATCAATGGGGAGTGGAATTGGGCAAACAATTAGCCAGTGCAACCCTTCAAGATATCGAAGGTTCAGAAATCGGTAAACATGATGGGTCTACAATGCAACTTCTTCAATATTATAAGAAATAAAATAAGATTTTATAAATCTTGATAACCATGATTTGTCGTTGTTCTTCTATACGCCAATTTTGCGTTAAATTAGCTCGTCTTAAAGTTAACGTTATCTTAATATGTAAAAAGATTAAAAACATGACTTTTGCGCAAAACTCGAACACTTAAACAAAACTCAGAACAAATGAAAAAAATCTACTTCGCAATGGCAGCGTTTTTATTTACGGCCGTTGTATTTTCACAGGGGGTTACGACATCAGCGATTGGTGGTCAGGTAACCGATTCAGCTAAAGAACCTTTGCTAGGGGCAAACGTTGTTGCAGTTCACGTTCCTTCAGGGACGACTTACGGCGCTATCACCGATTTTGATGGATACTACAGAATAGCCAACATGAGAGTTGGGGGTCCTTATAAGATTACGATTTCCTATGTAGGATTTGAAAATTATGTAAAGGAAGGCCTAAACTTGAATTTGGGTATAACTGAAAGAATAAATGCTAATATGTCAGAGTCTTCAACGGCTCTGGATGAAGTTATTGTTACGGGAACTTCTTCAGGGGTTTTCGGATCAAACAAAACGGGTACTGAAACCAATGTTTCAAAAAGGGATATTGCAACCTTACCTGCCGCTTCTCGCTCGATTGCCGATTTCGTTAGAATTACGCCTCAAGCACAAATTACCGAAGGTAATGATGGGTTTTCTATTTCATTGGCGGGTCAGAACAACAGGTACAACGCAATTTATATTGATGGTGCCGTAAATAATGATGTTTTTGGTCTTGCAGGATCGGGAACAAATGGTGGTCAGACTGGGGTAAATCCTTTTTCTGTTGATGCCATCGAAACGTTTCAAGTAAACATTGCACCTTTTGATGTAAGACAATCTGGATTCTCAGGTGGATCTATCAACGCAATAACACGATCTGGAACAAATGATTTTGAAGGTTCTGCTTATGGTTTTATAAGGAATCAAGCCTTGGCCGGTAAAGATCCAGTTTCTCTTGCAGGTGATGGAGAGAGAGAAAAGTTAGATGAGTTCACCGCACTTACTTACGGGGTAAGAGCAGGTGGCGCATTGATAAAGGATAAACTATTTTATTTTGTCAACTACGAACGCCAAGATGACGAAACGCCGCAACCATTTGATATCGCAAATTATGTTGGCCGTTCTTCACAAGCTGATTTAGCTGCTTTAAGTAGCTTTTTACAGTCTACTTATGGGTACGACCCAGGAATTTTTGATAACAATACCAGAACCTTGTTGAGCAACAAATTAACTGCAAAGTTAGATTGGAATATTAATGATAGCAATAAACTATCGCTTAGACATAGTTATGTAAAAGGTGACAATTTAGAGGCAAGAAACTCAGGAGTCAGAGGTATTGGTTTTATTAATGGCTCGGAAGAATTTATTACCACAACCAATTCTACAGCACTTGAATTAAGTTCAAGTTTTGGTAGTAAATTTGCGAACAACTTGGTTGTATCGTATACTTCCGTAAGAGACGATAGAGACCCTTCTGGTGATCCCTTTCCTACTGTAAGAATACAAGATGGTGGTGGTAATATCAACTTCGGCTCAGAACCCTTCTCCACCGCGAATCTTTTAAATACGGACGTGACGACGATTTCAAATAATTTTGAAATTTATGCGGGTAAGCATACTTATACTATTGGAGCAAATTTAGAATGGGCAAATATTAAAAACCTCTTTTTTGCATTTAACTATGGTAGCTACACTTTTGAAGACCAAACAGATGATACAGGGGCTCTTACCTCATCAGGACTGAATCAATTTTTAACAGGTCAAAATTCAGATGTATATCAGCACGGCTATTCTCTTGTAGGAAACGGTGCCGTGGGTGATGAATCTGCAGGTTCTGCTGATTTTAAAACATTTCAAGCAGGCTTCTACGTACAAGATGATATTCAACTGACCGATAATTTTAAAGCAACCATAGGTTTAAGAGTAGATATCCCATATTGGGATGATGGTAACGTAAATGAAGATTTTAACACACGTACCGTTGCGCTTTTGGAAGCTGCAGGTAAAGATTTACAAGGTGCTCGCGTAGGGCAGAGTATTAATGCCACTGCGCACCTGGCTCCTCGTTTAGGTTTTAACTGGGATGTGAATGGTGATCGTACCACTCAAATTAGAGGTGGTTTAGGGGTGTTTACTTCTCGTTTGCCTTTGGTATGGCCAGGTGGTAGCTACAATAATAACGGTGTAACTGGTGGATTCAATTTTGAATTTGGACAGCCTTTCGTTGCGGACATTAATAACCAATTTGAAGACCCTGCTCCTGGAACAGGTGGTGTAGGGGGTAATATTGATTTGTTGGCAAAAGATTTTATGTTGCCACAAGTTATGAAGTATAACTTTGCAATTGATCAAAAGCTACCCTTTTGGAACCTTATCGCTTCTGCCGATTTCTTGTATACCGATGTTATAACCGATATTTATTATCAAAACCTCAATTTAAGAGGCCCCGTGGGAAGATACGAAGGCGCAGACACAAGACCATTTTATGATAGAAGAGGCACCATAGATGGCACTTATAACGGAATATACCTTGCTACGAATACAGGAGAAGGAAACGCTACCAATGCAACCTTCACGTTGCGAAAGCCTTTTGAAAATGGTTTCGCTGGACAGGTTTCGTATACTTATGGAGAATCAAACAAGATTTTCGATGGTACATCTTCTCAGAACAGCTCACAGTGGAGAAACATTCAATCAGTGAACGGTAAGAATAGCGATCTTCCTTTGACCAGATCAGATTTTTCTCTTGGTAATAGAATTTCTGCAAATGTATCTTACGATTTGGTATGGAGTGAAAATGTTAAGACTACTTTTGGTCTTTTCTATGAAGGTACTCAAAGCGCCCCTTACAGTTACACTTACAATGAAGGCCGTGATTTGTTGAATGATGACTCAAGGGATAACGCCTTGATTTACATACCCGCTAACCAAAGTCAAATTGATGTTGTGGATCTTTTTGATAGAGATGGTGTGTTGATTGCATCTGAAGCCGAGCAAAGAGCAGCATTGGAGACATTTATAAATAATGATGAGTACCTTAGAGAGAACAGAGGAAAGTACGCTGAAAGAAATGCTTCAAGAGGACCTTGGAATCATATTGTAGATCTGAAGTTGTTACAAGACCTTTCTTTTAACGTTGGTAAAAAGAAACATACACTTCAGATATCAGCTGATATTTTCAATTTCACCAATCTTTTGAGTAAAGATTGGGGTCAAAGAAAATTCATAAGAAGTAACGTTTCTCCACTTACAACTGTAGGTACAGGAGATACTCCTTCTTTTAACTTGAATACTAGTGTAGTTAATCTAGACGGATCGTCTAGAGCCGAAGAGATAGACGATTTTGGTCTTCAATCAGCAAGATGGCAAGCACAATTAGGAATACGCTATAGTTTCTAAGACTTTTGCATAAATAAGAACCTCGATCTTTCGGTCGGGGTTTTTTTATGCCTAAAAATCAGTACATTTAATTTCTTTAAACTCAACTACTATGTACGAAATAATCTTAACACTACATTCTTATCTCGCTTACATCGTTTTAGCCGTATTGTTTTTGGCAGTTGCCAATGCGCTAATCGGCTGGTTCGGTAATAAGTTGTTTACCCCTCATAAAGATTTTAGGTTAAGTCTGTTTGCCTTGATCCTTTCGCACGTGCAGTTACTAGTTGGGTTGCTACTATTTTTTGTTTCCGCAAATGGCTTTAAAGCGATTCAAATGCTAGGAATGGGAGGGCTAAATGCACCGTCAAGGTTATTGGCCGTAGAACACCCCTTTATAAATATCATTGCTATAGTTTTGATAACAATAGGTTGGTCAAGACACAAGAAGTTTATTGAGGGCAATAAAAAATTCAAAAATATCGCCATATTTTACGGTTTAGGCCTTCTTTGTTTCCTGAGCCGAATCCCATGGGCGCAGTGGTTGAGTTAAAAAATAATTTTGTCATTCCCTCGAAGGAGGGAATCTATCGAAGTTGACTAAAATGAAAAAAACACTACTACTAGTAACCTTACTTTTCTCCATCGGAGTTTCGGCTCAGGAAAAAACTTTGTTCAACGGTGAAAACCTAGATGGGTGGACGATTTACGGCACCGAATTATGGTACGTTGAAGACGGCGTACTAGTGTGTGAGAGTGGCCCTGACGGGCAATATGGCTATTTAGGCACTACTGACGAGTACAAGAATTTTGAGCTTACTTTAGAGTTCAAACAAGAGGCCAATGGCAATAGCGGAGTGTTTATTCGCTCGACCGTAGAAGGCACTAAAGTTAGTGGTTGGCAGGTAGAAGTGGCACCACCGGGCAGTAATACAGGAGGAGTATACGAATCTTATGGGCGTGGGTGGCTTATAAAACCATACCCCGAAAAAGATAAGGCCCTTAAAATGGGGGAATGGAACGAGATGAAAATTCGTGTCGACGGCGATACGATTACCTCATGGCTTAACGGCACCGAGATGATTACCCTTACCGATGAAATAATTGGAGCTGGCGAAGGCGGTATCGCATTACAAATTCATGATGGTGGTGGTATTAAGGTAAACTGGAGGAATATTCAACTAACTGAATTATGAGGCTCTTCTTCAATTTCTATAAAAGGCTTTGAAGAAATGGCAACAAAAATAAATACTCATATCACTATAAAAATCTGCTGTCTTGCAGAATAATTAAGCTAAAAAACTTGTTAATATAGTTCTAAAATATAATTGTTTGATAGAATTTATTAGTCCAAACACCATTATTTAAAGTAATGACGCCGTGTTTCAAATGGTAATACCTGACGTCAAGTATAAAACCATTAAAATTACCTTCTTCAAGTATAGAAACACAGGTACTACTACCGTCTTGCTCATACACTTTGGCGTAACCTTGTTGGCATGGTTCTTCGCTCTCGCAGCTTAAGATTAGAACTAATAAAAAGAGTAAGAAGCAGACTTTTTTAGCATAATAGACTTTATAATCAAAACTAAAATAATCAAATTGTTCAATGAACCACTTAGTTTTTAATTTCTTTTAACAGATATAAATACACGGGAAAGTGATCGCTATACCCGCCGGCGTAACTTCCCCCGGCATAAGTTCGAAAGGGGTAACCTTTGTATTGACCCTTTTTAGAAATAAGATAAGGCGGGTTAAAAACCGCAACTTTCCAAAAACGATACTGCCCTACTTTTTCCACTAGTAAATTAGGGGTGAAAAATAGCTGGTCGAATAAGTTCCATTTATCACGATAGGCGAGTGACCCTATTCCTTTTTTAAAAAGTTTGAGCATGGGGTTGAATAAATCGCCCTCTTCCAAGTTTTTCGCTTTACCTTCAGTTCTGACAATTTTCTTAATACTATCATCTGTTGGGTCGTCATTAAAGTCGCCCATGCTGATAATGTTAGCCGAAATATCCAATCTTAATATAGAATCGGTAATACGCCGGTTCAATTTGGCGGCTGCCATTCGGTTGGGTTTGCTCCTAGCCTCCCCACCGCTGCGAGATGGCCAGTGGTTTACGGTAAAATAAAACTGCTCGTTGTCTAGAAGACCCCCCACCACCAACTGGTCTCGGGTATAGTTTCGAAATTGATCATCATCATAAATCAATAGTCGATGACTCGACGAAGAAGTAGGTAAAAAAGCAGACTGTTTGTAGAGTAGTGCTACATCTATACCGCGCTCGTCGGGAGAATCAAAATGCACAATCGAATAGCCTTTTTGGCTCAGTAGCGGATGAGCGATAAGATCTTCTATGACCTGTCTATTCTCTACTTCTGACAAGCCAACTATATCCGGCGAAGTTTTTGTCTGTTCGGCACCTATTTCAGAGATCACCTTGGCAATATTCGTTAGTTTATCACGGTACCTTTCCTCAGTCCAGTTATCCTTACCCTCAGGAGTGCGGTCATCGTCGAAAATTAGCGTATCGTTTTTTGTGTCAAAGAGATTTTCAACATTATAAAAGGCAATAGTTCTTACCTTATATTGCTTTTTTTCTTGTGCAATCGTACAAAAGGGAAGGACAAGTAAAAGCAATAAAGTTCTCATTTTCATCACCATATAAAGACAAAATAATCAATTTAACGTAAAAAGATATCTTTTAATAGGATTTTTCACTCGATTTTGAAGGTTTTCGATATCTTGAGCAGTATCATCGCCAACCTAACCTTTTTACATGCGAATAGTAATCCTCTCTGTATTTCTATTTTTTTCGATACAGCAATTCTATGCGCAAGAGTATAAGATTAGTGGTCGAATTTTGGACAAGCAATCAAAAGCTCCGATTGGTAGTATTGAGGTGGGTAACGAGCAATCGCAAATTGTTTCCCAAACAGATATTGAGGGATATTTCACTATTAAAATTTCAGAGAACAGGTCTATTATTTTAACCGTTATTGCATTAGACTATATAACCCAAAGAATTCCTGTTAGTCTAGAAATGCAAGACGTTAATTTAGGCGTCATTTATCTAGAACGCGACATTACCTTAGAGCAGACCGATAACTTAATTACACTTACCGATTCTGAGTTGTTAGATGATGAGGTAAGTTCGATTTCGTCAGGTTTGCTTCAGGCCACAAGAGATGTTTTTCTTAATCGTGCGGCTTTTGATTTTGGCCAGGCTTTTTTCCGTGTTCGCGGATATGATTCTCAAAACGGAAGGGTGTTGGTCAATGGTATTGTTATGAACAAACTCTTCGATGGCCGGCCACAATGGAACAACTGGGGCGGCTTGAACGATGTAACCCGTAATCAACAATTTACGAATGGTCTAGCTGCCTCTGATTTTACTTTTGGTGGAATGTTGGGAAATACGAATATAGATACCCGACCGTCGGGTTTACGATCGGGTTCCCGATTCTCTGCCTCCGCCTCTAACAGAACATATGCGGGCAGGCTAATAGCAACGTATACATCGGGACTTCAAAAAAACGGCTTGGCGTATTCAGTTTCAGGTTCGAGAAGATGGGCGAAGCAAGGGTATATAGCTGGAACTTTGTACGACTCATTTTCGTTTTTCGGGGCTGTTGAATACCGATTCAACGAAAGAAACAGCATCAATTTCACAGGAATTTTCGCTCAGAACAGGCGCGGTCGTTCTTCAGCGATTACAGAGGAGGTTTTTGAGTTAGCGGGGAAACAGTATAACCCATACTGGGGAGAACAAAATGGGAAGATTCGTAATTCTAGAGAACGTAAAATCGCTGAACCGATACTCATGTTCAATCATTATTATGAGTCTGATAATTTAAACCTAAATACTGGTATTGCTTATCAATTCGGGCGCAATGCTCGGAGTAGATTAGGCTATTACAATGCTCCGAATCCCGACCCAACCTATTATCGCTATTTACCAAGTTTTTACGTCAACAGCCCAATTGGAGCCAATTTTGTCAGTGCAAATATTGCAAAAGATGGTTTTTTGAGAGAATCTCAATTGAACTGGGAAAGGGTATATACTGCAAATGATAGAGAGAAAGCGGCTTATGTGTTATACGATGATGTTGCCAAAGACAAACAACTTAGTATAAATTCTGTTGCTAATTGGTCGATTAACCAAGCGCTTCAGCTAGACTTTGGGGCATCCTATAAAAAATTGAATTCAGAGAACTTTGCTCAAATCGGTGATTTACTCGGAGCAGATTTTCATGAAGATATCGACCCGTTTTCAAATACTTTAAATAATAGTAATGGGCAGGTAAACAAAAAGGAGGACGATATTTTCAACTATCATTATCAGATGGATGCTTCTCACGGGAATGCATTTGCACAAGTAAAGTACTCTCAAAACAAGTGGGATGCCTTTTTAGCAGGTGAATTTTTGACAACAAAATACCAACGAAATGGTTTATTCGAAAATGAACGTTTCCCCACTAATTCTAAAGGACAAAGTGAAGCGATAACATTCTCTAATTATTGTGTCAAAGGGGCTTTTACATATAAATTGACAGGTAGGCATTGGCTGTCTGCACAAGGTATTTATGGAACGACTTCGCCTGTTCTCCAAAACATATTTATCAACCCTAGAGAGAATAATTTAGTGGTGCCTAAAATTCAAAGTGAGAACCATTCCTCGATTGATTTGAACTATTTTATTCGATTGCCCAAACTTACAGGCAGGGTTACCGGGTTTTACACTCGCTTCCAAAATACTACAGACATTAATTTTTTCTTTGTAGATACAGGTGTTGGGTCAGATTTTGTGCAGGAAGTAGTGACAGATTTGGACAAGCTGCACTTAGGAGCTGAACTAGGTCTGGAATACCAATTGTCTTCGGCGGTGAAGTTGAGTGCTGTCGCTGCCCTTGGCAAATACGTGTATGCAAGCAACCCTAATGTTTCAATAAACTTCGATACTGCAGGAGCTGAAGAGGAACTGATAAACCTAGAAGGTAACATTGATTTGGGAACGGCTCAGGTAAAAGGCTATAAACTTGCGCAAGGCCCTCAGCAGGCTTTTGCATTCGGAATCGATTACCGAGACCCTAAATATTGGTGGGTAAGTGCCAAATTAAATTATATGGCGAACAACTATGCCAATATTTCAACAATTACAAGAACACAAAGTTTTTATTTAGACCCCGAAACGGGAGAACCATTTCCTGACGCGACTCCGGAAAACGTTAACCGACTTTTAAGCCAAAAATCATTAGACAATTTTTATCTCTTGAATTTGGTAGGTGGAAAATCATGGTTGAAGAAAGGGAAGTATATCAGTGTTTTTGCAAGTATCAACAACCTGTTCGATACGGTATTCAGAACAGGAGGTTATGAACAAAGTAGAAATGGTAATTTCGGTCAATTACAACAAGATAACCTTAGCGGTACACCATCGTTTGCCCCAAAATATTGGTATGGCTATGGTAGAACCTATTTTTTAAATGTGGCCTATAGTTTTTAAATTAGAATCGAGTTATTGCCCCCTTCTTGCAACCGACGAGGGAGGTTATGACTGAGAGGATTGCATAAGTGTAGGGTGTACTTGCGAATTATTGATTATCAAATAGTAGTACTATGGAGTTAAAAAAAATGATTTTTAAAATAGTTTATATGGTTTTTCTAGCCGGCTTTATTCTCTTTTCCTGCGTCAAAAACAAGAACTTTGATTCGCCTGCCGGCAACTGCGTTTCTGATTTGGTCGTAAACACAACTTACGCACAAGTAAAAGACTTATACCAAGATAAAACCTTTCAAATTCAGGATGATTTGATTATCGAAGGGTACATCACATCATCTGATGAAGCAGGTAATTTTTTCAGTGTATTGCATTTTCAAGATAAACCGACAAGCCCGATCGAAGGTTTTCAAATGGAAATAGACGTACGCGATTCGCATCTATTCTATCCTATCGGAAGTAGAATCCTAATTAAACTAAAAGGTTTATATCTAGGACAAAGTAAAGACGTTTTTAAGTTAGGCGGGGTATTTACCTCGTTCGGAAATATCTCTGTAGGAAGACTTCCGGCTTCAGCAGTCGATGAGCATATATTTGTATCCTGTGATATAACAAGCATTATAGAACCTACGACCGTATCTATAGAAAATCTAAATGAAAGTTATACCAATACGCTTGTGCAACTTATTGATCTCGAAATTTTAGAAAATGAATTAAGTGAACCTTTTGCCCTAGAACGCGAGGAAACCGAACGCACACTTACTGATTGCGCCGATAACGAACTTGTACTATTGAATAGTGGATTTTCAGATTTTCAGAGCAACTCGTTGCCTCAGGGCAATGGGAGTATTACAGGAGTTTTGCTCAGAGAACGAGACGATTATTTCTTGGCCATTCGTAGTATGGATGACATCGATTTTATAAATGACCGTTGTGATGATTTTGTTGACGAGTTTACCTCCGCCAACATTCTAATATCTGAAATAGCCGACCCTAATAACAATTTAGGCGCTCGCTTTATAGAACTGTATAACGCTGGAAATGAACCATTATCATTGAATAGCTGGGTGCTTCAACGGTATACGAATGCAAATACTGAGACCAGCTCTAGTATTGACCTTTCAAAACTTATCATCGCCGCGGAAAGTGCATTGGTCATTGCAGCCAATGCAGAAGAATTTGAGAATGTCTACGGATTTTCCCCTGATTTGGAGGCTTCCGGGAATAGTGCTGCAAACTCCAACGGAGACGACAACATAGCACTGGTAGATCCTTTTGGAACTATAATAGATGTTTTTGGAGTAATCGGAGAGGATGGTAGCGATACCAACCACGAATTTGAAGATGGGCGTGCATGGCGAAAAAGAACAATCACACAGGGGACTACCACCTACACCTTTGACGAATGGATAATTTATAATGACTCAGGAGCTTCCGGTACTATAAATCAAGCTCAAAATGCTCCAGAAGATTTTACACCAGGGAGTAGAAACTAAAAAACCATCACGCAAAGCGCAATGGTTTTCAAAGTAAAGAATTAATTTTCTCTAGTCTCTAGTCTCTAGTCTCTAGTCT
>Ga0114957_1000076_pt1 | contig 132113 bp, 152 predicted proteins | sample BantaG_FD_87175 | JGI IMG/M metagenome (GOLD analysis project Ga0114957, IMG submission 87175) | Marine algal microbial communities from Bantry Bay, Ireland - BantryBay_4 metaG | ecosystem: Host-associated > Algae > Red algae > Unclassified | place: Bantry Bay, Ireland | collected 2014-11-21 | reverse complement strand
CTATCTGCTTTTGCAATCAAATCAGACAATCCTAAATCATCTGGAGTAACTGCATCTGATAAGTCTTTAAAGAAACCAGTCTTATCAAGTGCATCTACTACATCACTGATATCCTTATCTGTTACTTTCAGCTTATTAGTTAAAGCATCTATCTCTTTCTGAGCACTCTTACTATTTCCTATTTTTTTATTATTGAGCTCCTTAGTTATAGCGTAATCAATATCTCTTAGTATTTCATCCATTTTCACATTACTAGGTAATCCAGAGTACTTCTCTGTATGACCCAATAACATTAATCCTGAGTTACTACTTAGTTTCGTTAAATCAGCAACCATAGCTACATGAATATCATCTAAGAGACCTGTCATAAGAGTATCTTTAAATGATCCGTAAGCTGCAATCAATCGATACATTGTACCAACAAAAATTCTAGGGTCCATTTGATCTTTAACTCCATCTTTACCATCAAACACCTCATTGCTTCCAAGAATAGTAGGCTGATGTTTTCTAAACTCTCTATAAAATGCTTCAATACTCTCAGGAGTATTAGCATGTTCATCTAATAAGTCTGCAATCTTTTGGTTTACATAATCAGTCTCAGCATTGTCATTCTCGAGTATCACTCCTTCTGCTTCAGCTAATGCTCTAAAGTCAGCTGATAAAAGCTGAATAGCTCTCTTCAAAGTATTATTGATGTTCTTATTCTTCAATCTGTCTTGCTCACTTTTCTGGAATCCTAACTCGGCTTTCCTTCCTGCTTCATCTTTCGTAATCAAATCAAATCTCTCTTGGACATAACCTTTCTTAACTCCAAGTCTCTTGAATGCCTTACTTCTCTGAGCATCATAAATCTCTTTTCCAGTCATATCTGGATTGTGATTCAAGTAGATTTTAATAATCTCATCTACCTTAGCTGTATCATCAGCATTTAATGTAGAAGGCCCTGTTATTTCAGCATCATAAGTATTAATCACTACTCTTCCCTGAGCATCCCTAGAAAATGCAGTTCTTGGATAATAGTTCTTACCTATTTTAACTAACCTCTGTCCTGTTTTACTGTCATCAAATATACCTCCAACCTCAGCTTCCATGTAAACTCTTCCAGAAGTCGTCTCGAGTCCTGCTCTGTCTACTGCCGGATAGTAAACTGTAACTTTTTCACCTTTGGTAAACAACTCATCAAACTTTGACTCAAACAATCCTTGCACAGGATTCTGTGATACTGGCGTCGCTACATTTACTGGCGGCGATCCTCCAAGTCTTGTTGCCACTCCATTAATGAAATCGATCGCTTCATCAGCATCAGCTATATCAAAATCGAAATCTGTTTTGAATAACTTCTTTACATAGTCAACTATGTTATCAATTATTTCTGCCCAGTTCTTTTTAGATATCTGCTCTTTATTATCAGCTAAAAGTGCTGCTAATTCTACAAGGTACTCTTCTGCTTTTACTCTTTCAATTGATGTTCCTGCCAACTTGGCCTGTGTAGCTCCATACTGATCAACATGCGCCTGAACTTGTCTAGCTAATGCTTTCTCTCTAGCTGTTCCATTCTCCAAAACCCCAACGACAACCTTATGCATGTCAATTAAAGCTTCTGGATTCGTCTTAAAGTGGTCCTGAATAACAAAATGTCCTGCCTCGTGTCTTATAGATTGAGTAGTAGCTAACTCCATATTTAGAGCTAACCATCCCTTTGCCGTATTCATAAAGGCATTTGCATTATAACCTCTGTGAGCTCTGTATTGATCAGAAGTGAAGTAGGTAATAGATAGATTAGGAACTATGTCTTTAAGCACATCAGTAACCAAGTCAATCACCTTCTGCCTCTTAGGATCTAATTTGTATTTCTCTTTTACTCCCCTTTCTTCTACCTCAGCTTCCGATAACCTTAAACTTCTCTTAGATGCTACATCAATTAAGTTATAAAATCTTTGACCATTGACTTTATCTACTCCTTCAATAAAGTAACCTTTATTATCCAAAACAATACTATCACCAGTAGTAAATACATTTCCTTCTTTCAGATTCAATGCTTGAATGATATCAGCATTTCTCCCTTTCATAGGTACACCAATGTCAATAGCATTCTGATAAGCTGCCTTGACCCAGGTTCCTACCATATCCATTACTGGATGACTCTTACCATCCATGTAATCGTCAAACAATGCTCTTACTACATCATTAAAATCATTATCTGATTCTATCTCAAACTCTTGCTTGATATATCCTTTCTGTAAATCAGTAAATGGATAATAAGTAGAAAGATTCATCGCAGACCTCATCGGGTTTACAATGGCCATGGCTGACTTTGCTGCTGTCTTAATATCACCAGTACCAGATGGATATGTTCTATAAATCTCTTCTGCTAACTTGGCTATTGGTTTTGGAAATCCTCTATTCTCCAAATAAGAAGATACTGACTTTACATTATCATCAAATGGCAATACGTCTATTCCTGCTTCTGTCATTAAACTTGCAGGGATTTCATTACCTGATTCAACTTCTCCGATCGCTCCCTTGACATCACTTAATGTAATTCCATTATCAGTGAAATCAGCTTGTTTTGCTTGGAATAAATCAGCTGCACTTACCTTCATCAATCCATCCGCAGACATTTGACTAATCTTATCCAATATCTTAGACTTCTTATTAACTACCAACTGATCTCCACTTGCTACCGCTTTTAGGATATCAGCGTTAGTAAGACCTGCATCGATCATACTTTGGTAAACACCAGGACTAATACTCTTTATTGCTTTCTCAACTCCTGTCTCTAATGCTTCAATTATCTTAGGCTGACCTCCGGCCAACACATCCTGATAAATCCTTTGAATCGGAGTTAAATTGACTTTGCTTTCGAATATTCCTCCCTTTTCTGTAGCTCTAAATTTAGAATCCTCAGAGAAATCCTGAGATGCAAGAAAAGCTAATTCCTGTCTTACTGATGGCTGTAAACTATTATCTCTTGACAATACTTCTAAAGACTTTTGAACCAAGTCAAACTTAGATCTACTATCAGTTCCTTCTAATCCAATTCCCGCTTGACTGTCAGCGTCCTTAGCTACACTTATTCTCTTTCCAAAGTCTTTCCTCATATTAGAAGACTTAGACTCTCCTGAGAGCATGTACGCTATTGCTACATCCATAGGATTATTCTGAATACCTCCACCATCAGTTCCGATACCTAAACCTCTAGCCCATCTTAGGAATGATTTTTCACCTCCATTATTCTGACCGTAATCATTTAATAATTTAAGTGCTCCATTTATGTTGTCTGACATGTCTAAGTCAGTTCCCAGTAATGAATTGAATACTTTACCCATTTGACTCAATCGGTCTAAATAAGGTGACATTCTCTTCTTATCAAACAACTGAGTCGTTGAATCATCGATCAGTAAACCAACTGAGACTAACTGAGCAAGCATTGAACCTCTAAAAGTCAATTCCTTGTTCTTCGCATCATAAATTTCAGATACTCTTAATTTAGGGTAAATACCATTAGATACTACCCAATCAGCAAACTGCTTAGCCTTTTCACCTTTAGCATAATATGTTTCAGGGAATCTATTATCAGGAACAACAGATAGTAATCCATTTACTGAATCAGTAGTAAGCTTACTCTTTGTAGTTCTAAATGTATCTACTGTTGACTTTGCTTTAGTTGGGTCTTCATTGAATTTAGCAAACTCATTTACACTATAAACTGGATTAGGAGCATCCCACTCTATCCAAAGACCATATTTACCATCTTGTAAATCAACTCCATCTGGAACCTCTATTCCTGCTTGTTTAAGCTTGATAGGAAGTATCTTGTAGTAATCTGACATTGCATCAGAATCAGCTAACTGTCCAGACATCGTTCTGTTATTACCAGACATTACTATCCCATCCTTACTAACAATAATATTACCACCAGTAAAAGCTGCATCAGTATAATCCTTCGAAAATTCCTTTACTGCCTTTTGAGCATTCTTATCACTTTCGTAATCTCTATCATTTACAGTAACTCCATTCTCTGTTGGGAATCCTTCTGACTTTTCAAATGTATTTGGATTATGAGATGGGGTTATCGAATCAAATGGAGCGAGAACGAAACGTCCTTTTACTCTCTGGCCATTGACTAGCTTTACTGCTTCTTCATTTCCATATATCTTCTCAGCTTGATCATATCTCTCTGAGATATTAGTGCCTACTTCTCCATTCTCTCCATCTTCTGCATCTGGGCTATAGAAGTCTGCTTCGGAATCAGCTTCGGTTGTGTCTACTCTTTCTCCTGTAGCTACATCAAAGTAATCTTTGAATAATGGACTCTTTTTAAGTCTAGACTCCAATGCTTCTTCAATGTTCCCTCGATTCTTATCCATGAAAGAATCTATCATTGCCTGAGAAACATCAGAATTACTGAAGTTACTAAAGTCAATGTGAATCTTACCATCTTTATAAACAGCTGACTTAGGAGACTCTGATTGACCTAATGGATCATAGAGCTCAGCTTCTACCAATAAAGGTGCCGCATTGTAAATCTCCATCTCATTATTAGACAACTGCTGCTTATTCTTTATCTTATTAGCAATTGTAGAAATTATATTGTTTGGCACTAAGCCAGTTTCATTGAAAGCATCGATGTGTGAATCATCTAATACTTCAATCGGTGTTATTTCTGGTTGTGGCTTACTTTCAAAGATAGAATCACCGGATAACTTCACTGTTTCTTTTAATATTCTACCTATGTTAGGATCACCTATTTTATTTAAATAATTAATAGCGTCACGAGTGTTAAAAATATCCTGTTCGGTCGTTGCTCTTAATATGTCAACTACATTTTTAAACGTAAGATCTTCAATAGAGTCTACATACTCATCCATTGCAAATTCTCCTGTGTCAGACGCTCTTTTATCTCTTATTGCTTCAAATATTTCTGCAGCTACATCTTCATTTTTAGATCTAAGATTTGCCAATAGGGAATTTATAAGAGGTCTTGAAAAAGGGACATCTAAATTATTGTCCTCTGGCACCTTACTCTCAAACAATGAACCAGTCTGCGGAGCTTCTAAAGACCGACTAAGACTATTAATCTCTTTCCTTATCCTCTCTATATTAGCCTTTAATGGAGCAAGTATATCTTGTGGGTCCGCATCAATTCTCTGAACTTCAAACAAACCTGTCTGCGCCTTCAAAACTGAATCTCGTTGCCCAAACAAGTCTTTCTGATCAGCTATTAAATGCTCATGGATTTCTCTTGCTTTCTTAGAGTAGGCTTTCTTAGCCGATTCTAACTCTTTTCTCTTCTCATCAATCTGTGCCCTTACATCTTTCTGTTGTGGACTATCACTTGGTTCATTTACCTCAGAATTAGATATCTGATCAGTGCCATACTTTTCGTGCTGCTCATTAAGAGACAGTCCCTCCTCAGCTGCACTAAGATATCCTTCAATATCAGAGCCTTCTGACTTGAAAGTAACATCATCTAAATACTTATAATCTAAATCATCGAATGTCTTCTGCATATTCGGAGCTGTAATCCTCTGGTACCTTCTAGTGTTACCATAAGTAATGATACCACTCCCATTAACAGCAGCCATTTGATCTAATAATGGCTTTAAGTCACTAATCCCATCCGGATGAGCAAAATGACCTACAATAGTGTTTTTACGATCTAATATCAACACACCACCTTTTGGTCTTGCCGTAAATCTATTGTTTTGAAAGAACTTTGCTACATCGTTTGATGCAGATATTTTCTGACCAAGCACTGTCGGATCTACACTTTGCTCGTCCATAGTAAAGGTCTGCAACGGAACATCACTATAATCCTTCTTTGACCTTTTTTCAAAACTAGCTTCATTGTTTTGATCGATAACAGTATACTCCTGCTTATAGGTGTCCATTATGACATGCTCCACAGGAATACCTAATGGCCTTAGACCATTTCTAACCTTAGCTGTTATGTTGAAATCTGCTTGACTTGGCTCTAAATTACCTGATGGATGATTATGAATTAAATAGACTTTCTCTGACTTGAATTTAGATACTCCTGCCACTATCAATTTAGGGTCGACTACAGTTCCTGCAACTCCACCCATAGACATATGCTGAATATGAGAATTACCTTCACTATCAACGTGAACTACATAGGCTTGCTCTACTGCCTTGTTTTCGAGCAGTCTGAAGATGTGTGCCACATCAGAAGCATCTTTAACCTTAGTTGTTCCTGTGAATTGTATGTTCTTACTCTCATTCCATTGTGTCTGTACTCTTTGTTCATCAGGTACTAGGTCTGGGTCTACATATGGTTCTCCTTTGCTCTCAGCTGCAAATACTATCGGGTCGCCATTCTCATCAAAGAAACTTAACTGATTGGCAGGATTACTTGGGTCACTATCTTCTACTTTAGATTCAAAAACATCTCCCTCAGCATTTGGATTATTAGCATCTGTAAATCCTAAAGATAATCCTGCATCCCGGTCTCCTTCTGTTCTTGAAGCTATGTTATTAGCTGTCTGTGCCTTTTGAGATTGACTTAATTCAATTGCTTTTAATTCGTCAGTAACAGCATTAAGTACATTCGATGCATGATCATAAAAGCCCTGAACATCTTTATTACTTTTAGCAGGAGTGCTCTCAATATTCATTGCATCATTAACAGGAGCAAAATTAGTATCTTCTATAAAAGCTATTCCATCCTTAATTCTACCTGTATCATTATCACCTCTAAAATCAGCATTGCCTACTCCTTCATTTAATATCTTGGCAAATTTAGCAAATACTGGACTCTTGTAATATTCGTTTATTTCAGCAGTAGAACCTTTATTTAACCAACCTTCTTGCCCGATTCCAAATACTGGATACCACTTATGTTTCGCAACATCCTTCTTTCCTCCCTTTCCTGTACTGATGTAAAATGGAATGCTAACATTTCCTATCTTCATCATTACTATCTTCCTGCTCTCCCATTCAGCTCCATTAAACTCTTGGCCATTAACGACCATTGGCTCTAATAACCCTTTATCTTTTAACCAGTTTAACTTCTCTTCTACAGTCCCTAGTTTCTGTAGCTCAGAAATAATCTCTGCACTTGGAGTACTAATTATATTTACATCTGTTGAAGTATCAGAATTTACATTCGTATTTGCTGTAATATCTGGATTAGGATTAGCTTGACCAGTAGCTGCCTGAAAGTCAGCTGTATTATCATATCCAACTATCTTTACTCCTGACTCCCTAATATGATCACGGTATCCCAAAAGCATCTTATACAACTCAGGGTTTTGCTCCTTAATGAATTGCTCAATAATATCTTCTCCTACAGTTATTTCACTGTTCAAAAAGTCTGTAATTATCTGACTTCCTGCAAAGATATTTTGACTATTAAGATGCAAAGTAGCTTGTGAGATTATCCTTTTACCAATCTCTGCTGTTAACTCGGCTGATTTGGCGTCGCTGAGGGCTCTTCCAGAGGTTGCGCCTCTCCACTTTCCTCCTTCATAGTAATAGGACTTTCCGTTGATGGCTCTGTAAGGTTCTGATTTTGTGAAGCCATGTCCCTTTCTGCTGCTGCTTGGTCGTGTAGGCTCGCTTGTGCTTCCTTCACCTGCGGGTCTGGTATCTCCTGACTGCTTGGCACTACCGTCTGCGGCTCCGCTGTTGACGTCGGCTGCATTTGTTGTGCCAGTTCCTTCTCCGTCTGCTCCAGGCTCGTTGTCTGTGTCGGTTGCCCCAGTATCTCCGTCTCTTCCGGGTTCGGCTCCTGATTCGGTTCCATCATTGCCTGCATTATCTCTATCTGATCCGCTTTGCTGTACTTTCCGAGTTCCAACCTTACCTCTGGGTTTAGGCTCGCTAATCCCCGGCTCTTTATTGATTTCACTCGCTGTTCTCTTGACGTCATCTGCTGTTATATTTTTACGTGATTTACCTAATTTATGTGCTGCTTGATCTTGAAGAATACTTAAAGCATCTTCACCTTTCACATTTGTTTTCTTACCATTACGAGTTACAGTTACAACCGCTGACTTAGTTGTTGGATCATACTTTCCTTTAACAAAATCATAGTTCTGTCCACCAATCTCTACAGTTCCCTTACTTCCATCTCCCTCAAATACTCCTACTACTCCATTTACTGTATTCTTAACCTTACTCTTTGCTCTACCTATGTCTGCTGTCCTTGTAGATGCTCCCTGAATACCTGTTATACCAAGCTCTGATGCAGAAGTTTCGCTCGAACCTGACTCTATTAACTGTAGATCTCCATCAAGTGTTTCTACATAATGATTTCCATCATGCTCAACTATGTATCCACTGTTATTACCATATCGCACATAAGCACCTTCATTTGAAGACACATTACCTTCTAAATCATAATCTATCTCTACATCATTATCGGCAAGCATTGAATCTCTCAGATTCTCTAAGTCAGTATCACTTGCTGTCTCTCCATTTTCAAGATTGATAAAATCTCCATCTTCATCTCTAGCAAATGTTTTAGTATTTCCATTCTCATCTTGGAAAGAAAAACTATTACTCCCTCTACCTTCTTCTGCTAGTATGTCTGATACTGTTTCAATGTCAGCTATTGTTTGAGGTCTTGTAGATACCGGCTCTACTTCTGCATCCGCTTCTGGGTCGATTTCAACGTCTGTGTCGGCTTCGCCACCTACTTCCACTAAATCATCTGGGTTATCCACTGTTACTGCCGCAGGGTCGTCAAATAGATCATCTACCAACGTGTCTGGTGTTGGAGCTGCATCTGGATCGTCTGGACCACCTGTATCGTCATCGTCACTACCGCCATCATCTCCACCTGGACCATCATCGTCAGTATCTGTTACAGGCTCAGCATCTGCTGACTCTTCGAGTGCTCTGTCGTAAATTGCTCCTATCTCTGCATCATAGTCAGTATCAGCATCAGGTGTCTTAGCACTTTCAAGGATTAAATCATTAACCTCTTGCATGTTTTCTCCACTAAGTAAAATTCCTGTTCTTTTAGCATGCTTATCTGAAATTACATATCCCTCTCTAGACCTAACTAACATTTCTTCTTTAGCTGTATTTTCAGCTTCAGTTTCACCTAACTGGATTCCTGTTATTGACTTGTTCTTTTCAAATTGATTGTAATGTCTTCCAATATGAAGAATACTATTATCAAGATCTTCTATACTTACTCCTGGGTTTGACATTGTTGAAAAGCTTGCACCAGTAAGAAAAGATACCGCTGCTGTTGTAAATATATCGTCAGCAGTTACATCAGAATCTGTTCTACCTAAAGATGCATTGTGAGCAGCTGTGTCATTTAACACAAATAATTCTTCAAGAACTTCTCCTGCTCCATCTTTTGCATATTGTCCTAATTTTTTCTTAGCACTGCTCCAAAATGCTTTTTGATATGTTGACTCAGCAACGTTAGCTGTTGCCTGACCTACAGCTGCTCTAGCTGCAACACTATGAGCCTCTTGCGCTGCTTCACCTAATGCTCTTCTAGTTTGATTAGCTCTTATCGTTCCAAACTTTCTCTCTATTGGTCCAACTGCTGCCCCAATAAAGGCTTCTACTCCACTTATTCTTCTTGCATAAGCCCTTGCTTCTTTATCTCCAAATCCTTGAGCTAAGTGAGATTTGTAATTATCTCCATATGTTTGAGCATACGTCACAAGTGCTGCTGTACTACCTGAAACAGCCTGCACTCCAAGTGTTGTTGCTCCCGCTGCTGTTGCTAATCCACCAGTCATATAGGTAGCAGCTATTAGTGGTACCATTCCTGCTGAGGCTTCAACAACTCCTTTCCCTATAGGTCTTAAATTGTAACCTCTTTGCTTTCGCAAACTAGGGTCTGTTTGAGCTTTGTTAAATGCTTCTTGCTGTTCTTTCGTCCAATCTTCTTTAGGAATTATCTTTTTATTATCTGTAAAGATATCAACAGCTTTATCCTTACTGTCAAACCTCACATTAACAGTACCACCACTAGCTACTGGTACCGGTATAAAATCATATGCACTTGGACCAGTGAAATTACTAGGAGAAGCTGACATCAATGCTGATCTCAGGTCTCTTTTGTAATTTCTTTCCCCAATCTTTTTCATTAATCCCTGAACCTCATCTCTAGAATACTTCTTGTTTTGCAATTCTTCAAGATCGTCATTGAAATCTCGATCGGCTATAGTAAAAGTACTATTAAATGAATTGATAGCTGCACCGACTACTAAACTCGCCATTGAAGATTGCCCTTTCTGATCAGCAAATAAATATGCACCCAATCCTCGTTTGTCTACTTCCTTTTGGTTTTTCCTAACAAATTCATTTAAGTCATCTTGATAAGAAGTTATATTACCATCATCATCTTCTACTAGACTACTATTAAATTGTTTAAATTCATAAATTTGACTAGCAGTCTTACCAGAAGAATCAAACCATCTCTGAAATTCAGGACTTTGCTTATTTACATCAAATCCATCAATTTCTTCCCTAGCAATTAAAAGTCCCATCAATTCCTTTTCTTGCCTATCAGTCACTTTATCAGCCAACACTTTAGTCCTATCAGACATGGCAGTAATATACCTGTTCATATGACTATTAGCATTATTTCTTACTGTAGTAGGATTATTTTCATCCTGAGAGTACTTCTTGAATAAATCATCATACCTAACAATTGGTAGGTTTTTTTCTTCAAGTACTTTTTTATACTGCTGATCTTTTACTTGGTCTTCTTCCCATTCCTTTACTAATCTATCAGATATCTCTTCTTCTTCATTCTCTCCTACTCTAACTTGACCTCCATAAAGCGACCCAAATCCTCCACTTGCTCCCGTTATCTTTTTTCTCTGAGCAGCAACAGCATTTTCTAAGTCTTCGGTTGTTCCACCCTTAAAATTCAATGCTCCTTTTTCTTCACCTCTCTTTTTAACGTGATCAACTATCTTAGAATCAATAGTATCATCATATCTCACATTGTCAATACCATCAAAATCTTCCTGCGGGATACCTAGCCTTCTACCCATTTCTCTTGCCTGAGTAATACTAAGAGTTTTCCCTGCATCCGCATAAGACTTCGCGATGTAATCAGCTTTGTTGTTTACATTCTGCTTATACAGAGCTAATACATCTTTATTAGAGATATCCTTACCTGTAGCCGCTGCTTGCTGCCTTATGAATGAAACAAAAGGATCTATCTTTGGCTTCGGAGTTTCCTCTACAGGTGGGTCGGTAACAGGTGGATCTGTTACTGCAGTCTGCGTAGATTCATCTTGCAGATTCTCTTCTGTTTGATTCTGATCTTTTAAATTCGTGTTGTCTTCCATAATTCTAAAAATAATAAGCCATCCAAGTTATAAAACTAAGATGGCCTATAATAAATTTTATCTAATATAGTCTATCTCAAAACCTCTTTAATATGTCCATCACTTTTCAAGTAACGATACATATCAGCGTCTTCTTTCATCACCCAAGCTTCTGTAAATTGCTTTGATGTAAAGTTATTAAAGAATTCTTCCATATCAATGCTTTTTGCCAATTCATCCCACTTCTCTCTTTTTGCATTTCCTTTGATTTCAGCATCAATATGCTTCTTGAATTGATCAGGGGCAATCGTTTTGAGACTTTGAAGGAATGTCATCTTAGCATCCGCACCAGTACTTCCACTTGATATCCATTCATGTAGGTTCTTATCTAGTTCGTACACATCACTTTTACCATCTTTAGCTCTGGTCCATTTCTCTAATACTGCTTCCAATCCTTCCCTTGGAGTAGCAAATATTGGAGACTTCCGACCGATACCGTCGTCAACAACACCAGATATAGCTACTGGATTTCCTCTATTAGTATCACTTATATTTCCTGGATTATTATGCCTGATCGCCATTGATGGATTAGCTTCATAATCTTGGTATCCATTAGTGATATATTGCAAATGATCCTCATCCTTAACATCTGGAGGACTATAATCTTTAGTCTTATATTTAGGAACTCCATCTATCAATTGATCAAATGACTGCTCCGCAGGAGCTTTCTCAGGTTTGACTGCTGTTTTTTCTGACTTAGAAGCAGGTTTTTCTGGACCATTATTAGCCTCAGAATTACCAATGTCAGTTAATGTTGAAATACTTCCTTTATCTTCTGGACGGAATAAACTAGAACTATCATCTTCAAATTGTAAAACAATTCTTCCTTGACCGTCAATATTTACATTCTCGATTGTTTTATTATCGTAAACTTTACCGATTAAATCATCTTCACTAAAATTCTGGAAGAACTCATCAACACTAACTTCTCTTTCTTCAGGAATAAAATCATCAGTATTTTCTAAATTCTTAGTCAATGTTTCAAATGCCTCTCTACCTCTATTTGTATTAACATCTAATTCTCTAGTGTCTGTAGCTTGTGTTTCAGGATTTAATGTATCAATTCGAACAACACCGTTTTCCATGTTCACCTCAGTAATTACTTCTCCGCTCTGAAGTATATCACCTTTCAGATCATTACTTTCTATAAATTGTTCAACGTCACTTAATTCATCAATCGGAGATTCCTCGACAACCTCTTCTTCTAACTCTTCTTCTTGCTCAGGTAAATTTGCTTGTTGCTCTAATGATACTACTGGGAATCCATCTTCATCAACTCCAAGTAGTGTTTCGGCACCAAGATTATCAAAATCACCAATGTCAACCAGTAATGGATTATTAGTTGAAACAGAATCAGCGTCAACTAATTCCAATTGAGATTCTATATCCAGTTCAGCAAATGTTGTAGGAGTAACAGTTTTCTTTCCTCCAAGTGGGTTCCCATCAATGTCAGATGTATTCTCAGGAGTCAAAACCGTTCCAGGCACCTCCTGTATTCCTCCTTGGATTGTTGGTGCCAATGCTGTTTGACCTGAATTACCCTGAGATGCTGCTTGTTGATTTAATGCTTCAGGAGATCCATCTTTGTAAATCACAATAGTATTTGTGTTTCCTGATGCTACATCATTATATGTAATACTTCTCTTATTCCCATCATCTATAGGAGTATTTATACTTGCTTTACCACTAAGAATAATAGGAGCTAAAAATGCAAAACTATCTGGAACATGATAACCCTCATTCAATGCCCTCAATGCTTGTAAAGCACTATTTGCATTTTTCTGATCAGCTGTTAAACCATCAGCGCCACCGCCTGCTGCTGCAGTCCTCGCTTTATTATCCCTTACAGCTACATCTACTGTCTTAGGATCTACATATCTCAACTTCCAATCTGAATAGATCTTTGCTTTAGCTTCATCATCAGTGAATCCACCTCTTTCAGAATTTGTAGCTACATACGCATCCCAGTTGTTTTTGAATGCTTGATTAACACTCAGGTCACCAACTACTTCATCCATTATCTGAACATAGTCTTCATCTGTTATCTGCTTGCCAGTACGAGTATTGACAATGATCAATTGACCACTATCATCAATTTTAGTTTCTATAAATGGTTCACTTTGGAACTTCTCATCTAGCTTTGCCCGAAATTGAGCATCTACATCTATCGTTGCATAGGCTCCTATATCCAATGGGAATCCAAACTCATTTGCATTCCTACTCTCTTTATTTACATACTGCTGCATGAAGTCACCTCTAGCTTTGGCCGCCAACGCAGGATTTGATGTCTCGATTAAACTGACTCCTTCTAAGAATTGATCAGCTAAGGCCTGCTCTTTTAATATTCTCTTAAACTTCCTATCTGCCATTAATCGATCAGTAGAATCATCTAGGTGAGTTACTTTAGACGAATTGAGCATATTGTTTAAATCGAAATCAAAAAACTCATCTGTAAGTCCGTATTTAGTTTTAAGACTATCTACCTCTTGTCTTTGAGCTCCATTGTCAGTATCAATAGCAAGTAATTCATCTCTTGTTCTAGAGTATGTATCGTAATTTGACTCGATTTCTTCTATTGACTCGAATGCTCTATCCTGCCCTGCTTCAGCTAAATTTCTTAGAGAATCAATAGGGATAGTACTTACATTCTTTGCAGGATTGAATCTTGCATCAACCGACTTAAAACTTTCCTTACTATTAAATACTTGACCCATCTTAGTTTACATTTTCTAAGGCTCTTTCTCTTTTAGCCTGCAATTTAGCTCGTTCGTTATTAATCTCTTCTTGCTTGATCTGCTCAGTCAAAGCTTCATACTCCCGCTTAAATTCAGCTCTCGAAATTTGATTCTCAGCTAAAAGTAAAGATAACTCGTTTCTTTGAGCAGTTAATTCATTGATATTTTCAACAAAAGTTTTGTTAGTTGCGTTCTTTTGCATTTCAGTAGTAACATCAATTCTGTTTGCCGTAGATGCTACATTAGTAAATAAGTTAGCTGCTGCGTCTATCTTCTGGTTTTTTCTTGTAGATTCTATGTTTTCTGCTGCAACAATACTTGCTGCATTAGAATTAGCTGCGATATTTACTCTTTCATCATTCTTTGCATTTACCTCAGTATTATAAATTTGACCTTTCGATCTAACATCTCCTGCTGCATCTATGACTCTAGAAACTAATGCTGCTTCTAATCTATCTGAATTTACATTAGGATTATCTTGAAGCTCTTTTGCTACTCTCAAACTACTACTAACTAATTCATCGGACTGGGCTTTTATCTCTCTAGGAGATATTCCTTCTTGTCTAAATGGCTTGATCACTTTAGGTAGTTCTCTCTCATCCTGAAGTGCAATCCCCAAACCTCGAACTACTCCCGTTGCGGCCAATCTTCTTTGTTGAAGATCCCTTAAATAATCTAAAGATTCCAAATCATTGTCTCTAAGATTAGTTTGCTCTATTTCTCTATTCTCTAATTGGTCCATTGAATCAGTTATCAATGCATCTGATTGATCAAAATTACCTAACAAGTCTAATCTTAAATCTTCTGAATCTCTAGTAATCTGTCTATCAATATCCAATACAGCTTCATCTGTTCTGTCATCAAATCTTCTATTAACTCTTTTTCTTCTGTTTAGATATCCTCTGTTAGCTGATGTTCTTGGCGTTGTAGTAGCTAACTCTGCATCTAAAACTGGATTTCGGGACTCAGAAGATAAACCAGGATTAATAGAATCTATCGAACTTGCTTCTGCCGTTGGCTTTCGAACTTGCTCTCTAGCAATCTCTTTCATTGCACCAGCTTGGTTCTTGAATTTACCATAAACAATTACAAAGCCTCCTTCCTCAATCATCTCTAAATCATATGACTCTCCATATTTCTGACGATATCTTTCTTTTATTGCATCACCACCCTCGCTAAATTGAGGTATCTGAGCCTTACCACCTTTCTCGTACTGAGGGATTTTAAAGTTCGGATTATCAACTTCATCGATATTTCCTAACTTTTCTTCATTAATTGCTTTAAGCTTATTAATGAATGGTGTTCTATGAGCAATGTTCTCTGAATTAGTCAACTCCATTAGATATCCAATTCTAGAAGCATCTTTACTCACTTTATACCTTGTCTTCAACCTCTTCACTTTATCTGCAATTGGTTCCGGATCTTCTCCTACTTCATCTCCAAGTAACACTTGATGAAACTTGTAGTTTTTCCCATCTTCATTATAGATAGCAGGACTATAACCTACTACTAAATCTGCATCTTTCTTTCGAGTTTTAACCTTTATTGGATGAATGTAAAAGTCTCCATTCAATCGATCAGTTGCTTCATCTTTCCCCATTTCTTTATGAGGCTTGTTTGCTTTTGCTTTGAATATTCTTGAAGAAGCATCGGTAATCACCTCTCCTTGTTCTAATTGAGCTAAGCTAGAAGTATTTGCATCTGATCTATTTTCAATATCCTCTGGAGTTCCTCCCTCACTTGCTAAGCCAATACCATCATTAGTAACATCAATGTTATACCCATCAAGTCGTGCCGTTAGTTCATCACTGAATAGCCTTTGTTCTTCAGCTTGCTTGTCCTTAAAGTAATTCAATACTCCTGCTCCCAAACCTAACCCTAGGCTCGCTAATGGACCTGCTCCTGAACTAAATGCTTGCCCTGCGGCTCCAAGACCTCCTAGAAGACCTGCTCCTTCACTGCTTATTTCTTCTTCTCCAAGAGTATTTAAAGCTAGATTTGATACTCCACCTACAACTCCTGATGCACTTCTGACAGCTCCTGGGTTAATCGATGCAGAAGCGTTATTTTCTGCCATGCTCATTAACACATCATCTGACATATCATTAAACTCATCCATAGACCTTAATCTACGATACTCACTCATTACTGCTGCTCTAGCAAATCCTCCTAATCTATACTTAGGAATTACAGCATCTTCTGAACCAAAATCATTATACAATCTAGCTGTATCTCTTTTCATGTTCTTCAACACATCTGATCTCCCAGACTTATTATGTTCTTTGTGCCAGAGTTCACTTACTTGATCTACATCATCGTAATCTACATTAGAAAAACTATCAGGAGTATAATAAGTGAATTCACCCGAATCCTGATTGTATCTTCTTTTCATATTATGAGCAAAAAAGAGATCATCTTGAACATCTGGACTCAATTGAGTCGCATCAGTTATATTGCCATCAATGATATCTTTATAGATCGGGTCTTTACTTATTCCATATGCTTTCTTAGCTGCAGTAATTAGACTTGGCCCCTCAAACTGGTATGCTCCCTTACCTGGTCCATCAGCAACAACACCTCCATCTCTATTTACTTTCTGAACTGTACTATATGGATCTTCTGCATTTCCTGTTTCGTGATTGATTACAGCACTTCTATACTTCTCAAAGGATACAGGGTCTACATTAGATAATTCGTAAAACTTATCTTTTATAGGTGACGTTCTAACGGCAGTTGTAGTTGCGTCAGGATTTTCAATAGATGCAGTAGCAACATCGTCAGATGAAGATGATCCTACATACTTTCTAAATGCTGCTAGTAATGGATTATTCATGTCTAAGTATTCTTTCTTCGAACTGCAAGATCCTATCAGGATAATTAGCAGTAATATGATCCAAAAATGTGTCCGGGTGAAATCTGCGCGATTCATGACGTTGAATTATGTCTACGATTTTCTGATACGATATTGCTCTCAAATCTCTTCGAGCATCCATATCAGCTTCCCTAAATTCTTGTTTACTTTCTCTGTATTCATTTCTATATGCGCCGTCGTGCAAAAATATTCTTCTTAATGCTCGATACATAAACATAGACATTCTTGCTTCAATAGCTTCAATTAAGCTTTCAAAGTACGGAAATTTAACCATGTCCATTTCATCAAACACATTGCCTCTATATGCTAAAAGAATATATCCTTCATTGTACCCAGTGATAAACTCTCCATTTTGAATCTCATATTCAAACTCATCATTAGTATGATATGGTAATCTGAAATTTAATGAATTGAAATGAGAATCGTTTGCGCTGAGATCAAAGAACTTAGATGATCGAGGTCTTAACACACAGAATCTAGGAGAATAGGTATTTCTAAATACTCCCTTATCATCCTTGAGAGCTCCCCAAGTCATTCGATAAAGCATCTTCTCATCATGTGGCCCAAGTTGCTGCTCGAATTTCTGTGCTGCTATAACTATCTCTGAGTTACAGTCATTCTTTACACAACCATCACAATCTCTCATTACTGTAAATGCACAGTCATCATGAGTCTTAGTCATATATGCTACGACTTCTTTTTTAAAGCCACAGCACTTCTCTCTACTGGCATCAGTATCAGCACATCCAAATACTCCTATAAGGTTCTTAGCACCTTTAGGAATTTTAGCTCTTTTGTTTTTTACTGGGATTACATCAAAGAAATAAGTAAGTCGATCTGGGGGAAGTACTTTTTCAACATAGCCCATATATGCCTTCCTTAATATCAAATCTGAATTTGGAACTGCTTCCAAATGAGCTTTCGGAATCATTGCTACTGATTCTGCTGCTATTTCATCATATGAGATCAATCTTTGATTTATCATTCTTTTCCCTTCTGTGTCTTGGTATATATCTAACGTAATCTCTTACGTTTGGAGTTTGTGCCCTTGGGTTTCTTTGTAAGTCGTTATACTCTCGATACATCTGCACCCATGGAGTAGTTGGACCTTTATAGTAACTGAGTATCGTCATATTCGTTACTATTGCATTCTTATTAAACAATCTGATCAAAACCTTATAAACACCAGATACTGGATAATATTTCTTCTTGTAATCCAATCCTCCACTTTGAGACTCTCTGTATTCAAATTTCTTATACTCTTTCTGAACAAATTTTCTCTCTTTCCTATACAAAAAAATACTTCCCAATCCTTCAGGTAACGTAAACACTCCCCGATCGTAAAGCATAATTCTAAGCATTATTCGAGCGATAGTATTCATCGCAAAAAATAAAAATAAGATACTTGTTCCTATTTTCTCTCCTTCATAATTTTCTACATAGTCTTTTAAAACTGTGCTAGCTCTCAACTCTCGTCGACCATTCTGATCATAGTTGTCAAATATTACATCAAATGCTTCTTCCTTATTTATCACGTCGTTAATTGTTCTCTTGGCTTATGACTTCCATCTACGTCATCTGCAATATTATCTCCTTCTCCCATTCTTCTCATTAACGATGTGATCATATCATAAGTTCTCTGAATAGCTAACGCCTCATATTCTGGACTTATATCCCATGGCAGCTCCGTTAAATCACATATCTCTTCTGACTCATCTAACCATTCAGTTAATTCTATCGGATCTGGCCACTTACCTCCAAAAGAGATCTTATCCGGCATTCGATCATCTTCAAACTGAAGCATTAAATAACTCTCAGAACCTTTGTTCTTGATAGTATATCCAGATGCATTTGATATCCATTTTCTAAATGACTTCTCTCTATTTCCAAATTCTTTTAGATTTCGGTAATTAATCTCATTCCATCCACCTGAATACGAAATATACACATGATCTAGCATTACTCCATGGAACTTAGGTAATGGCTTCTCTAACATGTACCATGTGCAGTCTGTCGGCCCGTTTGGACAATCACTAATAGGAACTTCACAAATGTCTTGACACTCGATATAAACAGTTGGATTAGTCTTGTCTAAGTCTCTTTTAGTGTTTTGCTCAAACTGAAACTTCAAAGAATTTACCTGTACCATTAAATAGAAATAAGCCATCCTTGGAGGAATGGCGTATGTCACTTGTGGTTTCCCACTAGGGTCTTCAGCATAATTTCTTACTGCTTCTATGTAATGTCCTACTGTGTTCATTCAAGCAAGTGTTTATATTCTTTAGCTACATCAAAATTTGGACAGGTCTTTGTAAACTCATTACTGGTTATTATTCCATCTCCGTTTAAATCAGGTGACAAATCCCTATGTCCTATGACTTTTACATTTGGACAAATCGATTTATATAATTTTACCCTATCTGCAATAGCATCCTTCATGCAATCCGTCCGAGTGTCATCCCCAGTATTCCACATTCTTAATGAAGAGCTATAAGCTAAATGTACAGCTATTGTATTATAACCTCTTGCTCCATTAGATATCTCCCATGGCTCAATAACACAATCGATATTAAATGATTTTAACTGGTGCCATTCACAATCTCGATCTAACCATTCAATATAACCAGGACTTCTCCATCCATAATGATTTTTAAAAAATTGATTTATTTCATCTGGACCCTCAAACTCTCTGCCTTTGTATGTGGCATCAGTATGAAATACAAGATAAATCTGATCTGCACCATAAGCATCTGCAAGTCCAGAAAGAATAACCGAATCTGACTCTTCGAATCCATCTTGAAAAGCTACTCTATCCTCAGTAACAGAACAAACAGGAATATCGTACTTGTGTCGACAACATGTCAAAAGAAGTACTGATATTAGTATTGCTATTATCTTATTCATGATAATAAATGTATTTTAATTGATCTAACTTTGTCAAAACTCGATCGTTTATATCTGAATATATGATGTGCAAGTTATCTGGATTATCTGACTTTAAGAAAATCAATACTCCTGACTCATGAATGTAAACAAGAGGAATCCCTCGTCCATCATAAAACTCAGCACTTCTATAATCATAGTCTACACAGTCTATAATTAATTCAGCATCATTACTCAATGAATTCAACTCAGTGTATAGATAGTTCTCAGGAGTTACGTCGACTGAAAACAAATCACTTTGCCCAAAGCAAACTGAATTAAGTAAAACAAAAAACAAAACAATTAAATTTTTCATATATCTACCATTTTAAGCATTTCTTTTAAATCCTGAGAATTATTTATAATCCAATGAACTCGATCTATTTGATCTTTTGTAAATTCTTTTCTACATTCTAGTAAAGAATATCCAGTAATATTCCTAATATTTATATTATGCTCTTCTTGTGTCAATCCCCCTAATGGACCTACATATTCGCAATTGTCAGTAACTCTACCTGTGTATCCGAGGGAATTACCTTGCGAATAAAAATCAGCATAAGGAGTATCACAAATAAGATCACCTGTTGCAAATGTACTTTTAGATCCACTATCATCTTTTGTAAAGATATGATAAAGTCCGAAGCAATGCGCAGCTTCATGAGCAAAAGTACTCGTGGCCAAGTAATATTCCTTTATAGCAAAAAACCTACTTGGAATTCCTCCTGCTGCCGCACTGTATGTTCCTATAGTACTTGGATAAATGAAGACATTCAAATATCCTCTTTCACTATACGTTCTGCCATGCTTTTGATACATAGATATCCCTTCCCTAAATGCATTTGGATCTTCAACAACAACGATCTCTTCTACTTTAAATCTTATTCTAGAAGATTCAAAATGAATGTTCGCATTTTCAATTGCTTTATTTATTAAGCTTGCATTTACTACTTCTGGCTCTTTTTCGTTTGCAATTTTTATAAACCGAACAGAACACTCATAATATGTATCTGCATCTGTAAACATCTGATCTCCCAATAATAAATATGGGCTCATCCCACAATCCATATAAGCCGTTCCACTGTGAGGTACAAAAGAGCTATCAATAACTGTTTCTGTTTCTTTACCAGACTCCCCACTTGGATTACTACAAGATTGTAAAGAAATAAAGAAAAGAATAAATACAAAAAGTATTCTCATTTTAACAAATAATTTAAGATGCATACTGTAACCAGTTTACATTTCTATGTGATGAAATGATTCTTTGTACTTTTCTCTTATCAGCACCATACTTAGCTAAGTAAGATGGTAGAACTTTTTCTACTACTCTCTCTCCTAGTTCGATTCCATACATGTTGTCCATTCTATAATGGACTCCTGCAAGTAATCTATACCATGATGTGTTTACCGTTGTCTGACGAACTTCATAAAGCTCTTCAGGTGTCAAGTCAAAAAATACTGGAAGAATGAGGGTAACAGCTGCCATAGCACTATGCATCGCTCCGAAACTTGGATGCTTAGGTGATCCTATAGAACCTGGGGTGTTCCCCTTATACATAGTGAAGAGTCTTTGATCTCTCAATATGTCTCTTGTCCAAGAACCTTTAATGATTTTTCTTAATTTTTTATTTTGCTCTTCGTTTGGAGAATGGATCTCTCCACGAACAAAAGCACCTATAACTTCTTCTGGTCTAGGTACTCCATAATACCACTTGTGAGCAAAACAAGTAGGACTTACATGATGTATTGCCCATCCAATAACTCGATTTATAAATACCGGTCCATTAGTGAAGTTGCCATAGTTTCCTTCATTTGTAATGTTTCTCCACTTAGCTTCTTTGCCAATTAGAAATTCACACAAATGATTTACTATTTCATCTGGCCAATCAGCATGCACTAACTCGGCTGCCTGATCTGGTCGGTGAACTTTATAATCTTTGATTATACATCCAGAAGTTGGAGTGTCTTCCATGTATGGAACATTCACAAATGGCTTCCATCTCCTAGATCTCGCCATCTGAACTCCTTCAGCTACTTCTATCAACTGTGTCCAGAACTCTTCTTGACTTGTTGTAAATGGCTCAAAAGGCATATCTTTAGCCTGCAAGTGTACCCACTTGTGAGTCATTGCATAAGGTGAAACGGCTTGAGTTCCCTTTGGCCAAGAATCGATTTGACGTTGCGTCAAAGGATAGGTAGTACCTTTAGGAACACCTTTATTGAAGAATATATCTTTTACTTGAGCCATTGTTTATTATTGTATGTATACCTAAATAACGAGTTTTAATCGTTTTGGGTTATCTATTAACGATACAAATTACAATTGCTACAATAGATTATTGTCGATTACAATTTGAATTAAATCATCTTCTCTAAGTCGACTGTAACCAGTTATTCCTGCTTCTTTGATTATTGCTTTTAATTGCTTGACAGTATATTCCTTTTTTATTTTCTCAAATCTTTCTCTTACATCTGAATCTCCACCAATCTCAGATGACAAAATAAATCCTTCAGCTAATGTTTTGATGTCTTCATTAGACAATCCTTCAAGTCCTCCTTGAGATTTTATTATTTCTAATTCTGTACACATAATTATACTATTTCACAAAAGTTAATATTGGTTAAATCAAAAGAACCATCTACTGCCCACGTACCATGTATATTAGCATATGGGAATAAGGTAGCTCCTCCTGTTAAGTCAGGTCTTGTGTACTTTAATACACCTTCTACATAGTATTCTATGTTAGCTCCAACTCTTCTTATTTCATATTCCACACACTTAGGAATACCAACTCTTTCGTAGTTCACCCAAGTAGTTCCTGAAGCAATTCCGCTACCCTCTACTATATACGTATAAGAATATGGAATTGATATATTTGCCCTTGTCAGAATATAAAAACCATGATCTAAATCAGAAATAGATGTTGAACCGCAATTATCTGTAACACCTATTCTGAATAAGGCATCATTTACAAAGTTACACATCTTAAATTTGAAAGAGAAATCTCCAGACTTACCACAATCACAAGGTAATAACTGATTAACATAACCTCCACTAAGTTGAGTTATATCTACATTCATATCATTGAAACAACAGCAATTAGCAGTTTCTATATCACATGTAACAGTATCGCAAGGGACATAAGAACAAGGATAAGGTGAAAAATCTCCAGTAATAGGAGTCTGTGTAACTACTGGACCTTCTACTCTTACTCCATTAGTTATTGTGTCTTCTCTGTATGCTGACACACCGCTTACACATCCCTCAACTCTCTCTAGTTGTATGTGATCTGGGAATATAACTTCGGTACATTGAGGACAAGGTGGAATATTGATCTGATTAAAGCAAGAAGTTAATTCTCCTTGAGGAGACTCTTCTAATTTTTTTCCTGTTGCAATATCAAAGAAAGATGGACCTTCTCCATCATCACATATCATGCATTTATACTCTGTAATATTATCTAAGAGTATAGTTAATTGATCAGTGCCTCCTGAACAAACTAATAATTCAGTTGTATGGTGTTTCCCATTTACATCTATATAAGTGACTGGATACATTACACTACCACCAGAATTAGTAGCGTCTAGTATCCAACAAAATTGACTGCCATCATACGTGACACCTTTATAACTTGGTGGAAGAGAAAAACTACCACCATTACCGTTAGCATCTAAAAAGACATTAGAGCATATAGTATCACCTAATTCTAAATCTGCAGGATCACAATCTCCAGAACCTATATTAACTAATATCTTTTCTTGAACATTATAGCAAACAGTACTAGATGCACATTTAGGGGCATCTGGACAAGGAGGGCACGGAGGAATCTCTGTAGGAAGTTCGCTAACTATTTCATAAACATCACATAGTTTTTCTAGTAACTCTTTATCGTTACCGCACAGCTTACAGAGTAAATCGTATATTGCTTGACTTCCAGCCATTATTTTATTATTTTAGACCAATGAACAGCTTCTGCACTTTGCTTAGTTCTCCAATGTACATCAGCATGAAGTACACCTAGATTTCTAGGACTTGTATAAAAGATTCTCTTTGGTTTGTTTTTACAAATTACTTGTATATCCCAATCAGAGTCTTTAGTAGGCTCTTTTTTGGTTTCAGTACTTCTACTGCCGCCTATATAAACATCATCTACAAAACTCAATGTTAAGAGATATTCTATATAAGCTTTAGCAGCTTTTTTACTATTGGTTATTTTAGATTTTCTACTCATTACTTTCCTCCACAATTTACAAATGTCTCAGAAGCAATGTTATTACCGCCATCTTCAAATGTACCCGTCATTACTCCATCAGCATCTACAGTAAGTGTTAAGGTGTCTCCGCCATTTCTTACAATAACTAATTCTGAATCACAAGGTCCAACAAATTGGAACACCGGCTTAGGCCCCTGATCTGTAGAATTTACATCTGTAACTACACTCATGGTCCAACCTGCATTACTATTTACATTAGCTATAAGATTAGCGTACCAAGAGGCTTTACCGCCATCATCTTGAGAAATAGGCTGATCTACAGATACTCCTGTTGGAGTTTCCCATTCCATAGAACCTTTTTCCCATGTGTCAAGATCTTGGTAATCAAAACCTCTCACACAGAAAGGAGCAGATTCACAGACTTCATCACAACCAGGTTTAACTGTAAGTAGTTCTGCTATTTCACACAGTTTATCTAAAATATCTTGAGATAAATCTTTAGCTGGCAAAACTCCAACACAAGCACAACATGGCTTATCGATTAAATTACCATCACAATCTTTATAGTAATTTCCATCACAACTCACACACTCATAATACAAGAATGGGATCGTCTTAGCACCAGTATTGTCATTTACTGCTCCAACTGCATTAGCGGCACCAGAAGGTCCGCTAGCCTTTAATATCGTAGCTTTCACTGGAAGTTTAGTTGCATCACAACTTTCAACATATAGATAATTACCAAAAGCAACCTCTACTGGCCAATCTAACCCAGAAGGAGCATTAGGATTAGGACTCTTAGCACATCCACGCCAATTATCACAATACAATCCTACCTTGCAGTAATGCCCTTGAGCTAAAAATGCTGCTTCCCATTGTGCTAATTGATCATATGCATTTGAACTAGCTGTCTGAGTTAAAACAAATGTTGTACTATCTGCTAACTCAATTTCCATAGTAGCATCCCACTGAGGTCTTATTAGTCCCCAATTATTTCCTGCTCCTGTCCAATTATTGTTATCTAAAGCAGCTGCATGTATTACTCCATCATTTCTTGTCCAATTACAATCTGAGGGACAATCTACATCTGGCATTATTGGAGATCCGCTATCGCATGGTGCCAAATAATTTGGAGCAACAGGAATAAATTCTGTTTCATTACCATCAGCATCTAACGTAAAAGCTTCTGACTCAGATTCAGCTCCACAATAAGCAAACCTTAAAAATATATTTTGAGTAACAACTGAACCTGGTATTATTACATTTGGATCGTTTGGATCAGCCATGTCGGGTGCCCACTCACATACTTGGAATGTATTGAATGTACATTGTGGCTCAGGAGTTACTGGGAATGAATCTTCTGCAGGAATAAAGCATTTATCTACAATTTCAGCACAATCTTCATCACAACTAATACAGAATGTCTTATATTCTGTTGCACCCTCTTTTAGTAAATAGATAGCTGTAGTTTCCCATGGAGAACCATTCCTTTCAAGAAATCTAGCTCCAACAGGTAAGTAGTCTAATTGATCTGGACATGCTTCAAACTGAATATATTGACCAACTAAGGTATCCACCTCATTTAATCCTAACATATCTGTCTGAGGTATAGATCCCGCACCACTTTGAGGTAATTGGCTTTGCTTCCAATCAGCCCAGTGTCTTGTTACCTCACATAACTCAGGGAATGCATCCGTAAGAACTTTACCCCAACCAGTAACATCATCCATTTGAGTACCCCAATTGGTCGCAGTAGGAAGATCAACAACTCTTATTGTTCCGTTATTTAAAGTGAATTCAACTTTATATGAATTAGTAAATCTTGTTTTTGAATTTTCAAAAGCAAATCTATACTTCTTTCCTTTATAAACTTTAGGTTCTCCTTTACATTTCTCGCAATATTCATCTGTAGGTTTGGCTAACACTTCCGTCTTAGTACCATCTTCTGCCACCGAATAACAAACTATGTTGATAACATCATCCCTACATTCTCTTACCACTAAAGGCGTTGGAGTTTGATCATCACACGATGTTGTTGTAGGCGTAATGACAATCGGTCCAGCTACACCATTAACTGTTGTAATGGTATGCATGTCATAGACATTAGTATCCTCGTTACAAACAAACTCATTATCTATTTCAACATCATCAACCAAACATACAGATCCAGTATCAATATCTGAAAATACAGTTTGAACTCCATCTAATATTTGATAAGTAATAGAATGTATTGTTCCTGTTCCTAAGTCACAATATTCTACTGTTTCAAAGTCTGGCTTTTCTTCATCACAAGGCGTAGTAGTCGGCGTGATGATAGGTGCCGCAGCTACTCCATCAGTAGTAACTATTAAATGCTGATCGTAAACATTTGTGTCTGTATTACAAATGTATTCTATATCAGTTTCTACTATTGGCTCTCCCAAATCACATACCTCGAGAGTAGGAACAGCTTCGACTAACGTTCTACCACCTGCTTCATCTAAAACATAAGAAACGATATTGATGAATCCACCAATACATTCTCTAATCAATTGAGGCGTACTACCATCACAAGACTGACCTGTATCAATATCTTCTAATATCGTCTTAGTTCCATCTTCTGCAATAGAGCAAATTTGAACATGGTAAGTTCCTGTTCCTGAATCACACAATCTAATCTTTTCAAAATCAGGCTTTGGCTCATCACATGGAGTCGTCGTCGGAGTAATAACAGGTAATCCTGCCACTCCATTTACAGTAGTGAATGTATGAAGATCATAAACATTGGTATCTGTATTACAAATCAATTCATAATCGACTGCAACACTATCTAAAGCACATGGCTCTCCTGTGTCTACATCTTCAACTAATGTCTTTACTCCATCTTGATCAAATGAACAAATCTGTAAATGAATAGTCTTTGTAACTAAATCACAAATTCTTACTTTCTCAAAATCAATACTCTTATCATCACATGGGATAGTCGTAGGCGTCTCAACAGTTGAAGTTAAAACTCCATCTGTATAAGTATTTTCACATCTTATTTGAATTCCCTGAGCTGTATCACATTTGTAATCTACTTCTACTGTTACTGTAGGCTCGCAATCTTCTACTACTCTAACTGGAATAATATTCTCAGCACCAACAATAGAAACACGCTGATCAACCTTTACTGTCTCAGTTCCACCCTTACAATCGATAATGATATCAGCATCTACCTCAGCACATAATTCTTCAGTAGGAATAGAACTAAGCTCTACTGGTTCTTCTCCTTCCGCAATTAGATATGTAACTATATTAATTACTCCATTAATACAAACTCTATTAGAAGTTGCTTCTGGTGGGTTTTGATCACATGGAGTTTCTGTAGGTACTATAACTGGTTCCGCTTTAACCCCATCTGTAATTACATAGCAATATGCATCATACACATCAGTATACTCATTGCATACCATTTCAACGTCATGGACAATGACTGGAGCTGTAGGACAATCAGTACACTCTGTACATTCAACCTTCTCTCCAAATGTCGGACTAGCAGGATCTGAATCAATACAAATAACATTCCCAGTAGGAATGCCTTTTATTACTTCTGCATATTTAGTACAATACATACTTTATTATTTTAACCCTACTTAGGGCATTCTTTAATTTCTAAATACTCAACATCATCTGGAAGCGCAGGGAAACACAAAGGACTATCTAACTTAACATAAGTTGGACAAGCTGTTTCTTCTATATCAGCAACCAAATCAGTTGCTCCTGGCACCATAAATCCTTCTACAGTTATAACAGGAGCACCACCACCACACTCATAAGTCTTTCTGATATATTTTACTATTCCAGTAATACACTTCTCATCGACTATAGCACAAATTGTTCCCGGTAATGGCTCTATTTCTACCCTTCCAAAATCACAATTATTACTTAAAGTTGCTACTTCACCTGTAAAATCTGATCCGTCTGCATTTTTCCTTGTAACTTCTTCTACTGTTCCTGCAATATCTAAGACACATGGATCTTCTGTGACCATTACATAGGTAGTGGTCAGCTTTGTTGTTACAAATACTGCTTCACAAGTAGGAGTACAACACTTTACTGTAGTTGATGAAATAACAGGTGGAGGAACAACACACTGCTTTGTTCCCTCAACAGCTTCAGTTAAGGTGTCAATGCCATCCTTAATGCAACAAAGTAACCTAACCATTTCGGAAAAGTTACCCTTCATTCCTGCCGCTACTGCATCCTTAATTAACTTATGTGTCATTTACCTTTCTTTAAAAAAACTCCCGAGAGCGTTTAACGGCCCCCGAAAGTCACGACGATCTAATGCATCTTGTTATACGCTGTTATCTTCATTATTACTTTGACTAGCTATTTCTCCTGCCAATCCTTCTACATTGTCAATATCTTCATTCTGCTGTTGCTGACTTTGATTTAACTCATTAAGATTGTTAGCCATTGCTGTAAAAGCTTCTTGCAAAGTATACTCCTGAGATAAATCACATCCTGCTACACCATCAATATTCACTGTATTCAATCCAGTAATGCTTTCCTGATTCCTCTGAGCCTGAGCAATACACTGACCTAACAATGCTTTTATTCCCAAACCATTACAAAAATCTGTTCCAGATACTCCAAAGTTCTTTAAGCTATTAATGTAATTCTGAACGCCTGCTAAGGTGCTTAGAATCTTATCGAATATTTCTGTCAGAGTTGTCTTCTTCTTTTTCTTCCCTGCTGTGTAATCATGTACCTCAAATATTGGACAATCTCCATAACTGCCAGGAGAAGCCAAATAAGCTACTGCCCTTAATGAGTATTGCCCCTCTGGGCCTATCACCCTTGTGTCCATATTTACGATCGCAGGAAACCTATCTATTGGAATATCTACTGTTCCATCTGCTAGTCTTGAATCTCTAATGAGCTCCATTACTCCATTTGAACCAGATCCCTTTACTTTAAGATCAACTGATCCGACTGAATATCCTGACGGTAAGCCACCGATTCCGTCAGTCGAACTATATGTCAATATGCTTTTGGTACCGGAAGTTGCTAATTCCCAATTGAATTCTTTACCAAGTAAAGGAGTAGCGCTTTCGCTTATCCCAGTTCCTAAAGCATAAAACTCTCCATCATAGCAAACATCTTCACTTTGTAGATTGCATAGCTTGGTGATTATGCTCTTTATTGCTTCTGGACCCTGCACTTTCGTAGAGTCACTTGGCTTACAATTACTATTAAGACATGCTACTTCGTATTCTTCATCTGATAAAGCTGAGATTGTTTCTCCTAACTTACAAATAAGATCATCGTAGCAGTCTCCTTTCTGCAATAAAATCTCCCCATCAACAGTAATCGTCTTACCTTGATACTCAATCCTTCTTCCAGATTGCTTTTTTGAAAAATCTTTAAATGCATTCATTTTAATCTATACTACTTTACAACTGGGCATCCGCAACTATTACACTTCATTTGTTATTATTATGTTTCTAACAGTCAGCTATGTTTGCGTATTGACCCTGCTCTTGAAGCAAGTTTCCGCTTGAATCTAACACTCTTGTATAAATAGCTCCTACAAATGGTAAAGTAATTGATGTAAAAGTATGGACATCAAAACCTGTTCCTCCACCTCCACTTGGTGTATAAGGGATGTATGTTGTACCTCCATCATAACTGACTTCAACAGTCTCTCCATTATCTCCTACAGAAGAATCTACGTTTGTATAAAATCTAACTTCTAAATCTATACCCCCTCCTGTTGCACAATTATTTATTAGATTAGTTGGCGTTATACCTTGACCTTTTAAATATCCCCCTGACCCAGATGCTGACTCAGTGTAGACACCTGTATATAAAGTTCCTGTACTATTAGTCACTACATACTCTACCAAATCGCCTACTCCTATGTTAGGGTCTGTAAATGGTCCTGGCATAGTATACGTTTGAGTGATAACATTCCCTCCATTTATTGTATATGTAACAGTAATAGGGAAAGTATATGAACTCACTGCTATACCTGAAACTGCAGGGGGCTGCCCTCCCCATAAAGCCCCATTTACTGCAAGTGAACCTTCCGACATTCCTTGTGTTTCAAGACTCCCTACGCAGTTACAAGCATCGTTTCCTGTAACTACTGCCTCAATTACTAATTCATCATCATCTGAGTTATCAGTAGTCACTGTATCAGCGTTATCTCCACTTACGGATGCTGAGTTAGTTACTGTTGTTCCTGCTCCTCCTGTAATCTCTGCACAAAATGTGATGTTTACTGTAGCTCCATCTGCTACATTACCTACTGTAAGAACTCCTGTTCCTGTATCATAAGGCACTGCTGTAGCTGTACCACTAATAGTGGCTGATACAAAGGTTAACTCTGTAGGTAAAGACTCTGTTACAACTACATTTGTGTTGTCATCTGGTCCATTATTTGTTACTGCTATTTCCCAGCAGACTGTATTATTTATATAATTCATTTTTGTCTTTTATTATTTATTAGTAACCGTAGAGGAAGTTTACATTAAGAATTATTTCAGTATTTCCACCCTCACTATGAGTAAAATGCAAGTCATTAGGGTAAACCAAAGTTTCACCTACGTCAAAGCAATTTGCGAACTTCATCCAATTAACTACCTGACCGTCACAAACTAAGTTTGCCGGATTATTAATAGACCCTACAAGAGTGGGTAAAGGCTTTAATGAAGGAAGCAATGAGACTACCGCTGGACCTATCTCATTTGGATAATTCCATACACCTGGTCCTATATTTGTTAAAACTACTGATGATGTAATGTCCGCAGAACCCGTTAAACCAACTTCTACTAACGTAATTACATCTGAAGCTAAATGTATAACATCCCAGTATCCACCACTAGGGCAGTTTCCAGCTGGTCCATTAGTGTTAGTCAATCTAATCACACTATTACTACTTGGAGATTGAATAATACTACCCAATATTCCAGAATTTGGATTTGTTGGTGATGAATATGGCTGAGAATAATTACTAAATGTTTTAGTTATGCCATCATCACTTGCTACTAAAAACGCTTGGTTATCTGACCCCGTTATTAGTGTTCTACATATCCTGTCAGAATTATCTACATTACTTGATTCAATCGGACAGTCATTGATTGTTCCACAACCGTTACCACCAACATAGGTGTGTACAATTATATTTTGGAATTGATTAGCTCCATCTAATTCGTTGTAGCCACTATCTAGAGCCCACTGTTCTTTCGCAAAAACAACTACACCTCCGTCACTTGCAGAACCACTCACATAAGGAGTTATATCAAATCCAGTAACAGATGTCCAATTTTCAACTGGTGTGCATAAATCTCCTTGTATTTCTGCATAAACAGGTATTCCAGCTTGAAATAATTCAAACTCCACTCTTGTACACTCACAAGTTGTTATTGCTGATCCCGCCTTAGTTTGAGAAAAAGTTAATGTAACCTCACCATCATCATTAGGCTCTCCTGTTGTCACCCTGCTTTCAGGTGGTGCAATAAATGTCTTAGTGATACTCATATCACTCTCTAACACCCTTACATCTTGGTTATCTGTATCATTTGATGATACTGGATCATTTTCATTACTGTCTGTAATGGTAGATACGTTAGGTATTGTTCCTGCTGCTGTATCTGCTATTTCTGCTGTTACTGTTATACTTAATGTTTGTGTCGCAGGAAGTGGAATATTGTTATTCCAAGTTAGAGTATTTCCAGAGAATGTAACTCCTGGTGATGCCGAAGCTAAGTTTGTATAATTAGCATCAAATACGTCTTCTACTGTAAATCCTGTTGATGTAGCTGGGCCATTATTCACAACAGTTATTGTAAATGTCACAGTACCTCCCGGTATTGTTTCTGTTACATCTGCTGTTTTAGTTATTGCTAAGTCTGTTAATACTTCCGGTGTTTCAATTATTACATCGCTACCATAAGCATCATTAGGATCATCTGGAGATGTTCCAATCACTGTGTTTGGTAAGTTACCAAATCCTGCGGCTGCTGCAACTATAACATTAATAACTAATGTCTCTACTTGTCCAACTGCTAAATTTCCTACGTCCCATGTGAATGGTCCAGGATTACTTGTTGTTCCTTGAGACCCACCATCATCTGATGAGTAAGTAAAGTTGGGTGCTAAAGCATCCGTTAATTGTACTAGTGTAATCGGTCCAGGACCAACATTCTCTGCTATAAGTACTATCTGAATAGTGTCTCCTGTTTCAGCATAGTCTACCGAGAAATCTTTTGCTACTTTGAGATCTCCTTGTACATCCTGTGAGAAAAATTCTGTTGCCGTATCTACAACATTTCCATCACATAGTATATTGTAAACTAAATTCTCTGTTCCTGCAAAAGGGTCAGAACAATCTTCTGGCTCTACAACAAAAACTCCGTTTCCTATATCAATTGCTGTAATACCTGGTGTATTACTTACAAGTTCATAAGTTGTTACACCAAATGTACATGGAATATCTGGTCCTGTTGGTTTTACATCAATAAAGTTTGGTCCACAAGTTATGTTATGAGATCCATCTACAGCATCTGCTGTTCCTACATCACAGTTTTTATAACAAGCTGTTGTGGTAGTTCCATCTGGATGTGTAAATACATATGTTGTTGTACCATTATTGTTGTTAGTTAACTCTAGGTCTGTCCTAACTTCCACATTGAAAGTTCCTGGAGTGGGGTTTGTTACAACTACTGTATCTCCTGTTGAAGTTACATTTACTACAAGGCTTACAACTGTATCGTTTCCTTGAGCATCTGTTATTGTTAAGTCTCCTGTTAAAGGGTCATAACTTACACAACAACCATTAACTACAATTGGATCAGAAGGTGTCCCTGTTCCAGTAATAGTTATGTTATTTCCTGCTGTAATATTTGTTGTTATTACATTAGTTGTTGATGTTCCATCGGCGAAGTTATTTGTTAACTCTCCTGTAGCAGCGTTAAATGTTGTACAGCAACCGTTTACTGTCCATGTTAATGTATCATTATCATATACTACGTCTACATTATTACCTCCCTCAATTACAATAGGTCCGCTTGGTAATGGGAAGACCCATGGATCATTAAGAGTACCTGAACCAGGTACTGGCGATCCGTCAGTAAACTGAGCCGCCAAACAATCTGCTGCAGATGAGCAATCATTACAGTCTTGATAGAATGTTCCTGCACTCTTATTCTCGCCATCTGGACAGTTGTCGTAATTCACTACAACGGCTCTAACTATTGGACACTCAATAACTGTAGCATCAACTACCGTTAAGCAGTAACTCAATTCGTAGCAGCCATATGGCAAATCTCCAAACTCTATTGATTCGCCATTGATGGTTCCATTAATAACATTTCCTGAAGCATCTGTAAGACTGTTACTTGATATTTCAAGTCCATTAAGATTTGGAATATCTACAGAGAAGTTATTGAAAACAGTAGATGTAGCTCCTGCTATCTGATCTAACTGAATTGGTACTTTTCTGCACCATTTATTTCCGTTACTTACTAAATTTGCCATTGTATCTATTTATTTGTCCTATTATTATCTAACGTTTTTAATCGCAATAGTCGTCAAACTCGATTAAATTTCAGCGGTAAAGCATGGTTTTTCTCCCCTAAACTCTTTTGGAGTACCACAACTTCCAAAAACACAAACTGTATCATTATCACAAAGCTTAGTTAAATCAATATTACTCGTATCCCAAACTTCGACCATTGTTCCATTGAATATCTTTATGTTTCCACAATTACTTGTGTACTCTTTAGCTCCACAGACTTTAGATAAGTCACCCGTATCCCAAACTTCTGTTTTCCTTCCTTTGTATACTTTAGAAGTATTACAAGTTCCAATAAGTGTTACCGTATCTTCACAGCAAATGTCATCAAGACAAGACTCGTCCCATACTTCAGCTCTTCGGCCAAACCCTTGTTTCGGTGTTCCACATGTTCCAAATATCGTAAACAGATCTCCTTCACAAACTTCATCAAGAATACTATCATCCCATACTTCTTCTGCCTTATAGAGAACTGGCTTACCATTCTCTACTTTACACTCCCAACATGGGCAATCATCTGGAAGTACTACATTGTCACATGGATTAAGTCCTCCTTCTGTATTACATACCTCTTCGCTTACACCTATTGTTACTGGTGAAATTGGATTTGGTGGCGTTATTACTACTGGCGGCATCTTTGTAGGACAATCTGCCGTATTTGTTACTCCCTGAAATGTGTCATTTAATACACCACTTGAAATAACAGGCTTTACTCCTACTGTAACTACTGGACAAACTTCTTCACATAAACCAGTACATGGATTACATACTTCATTTGGACCACAATTAGAATTAGCACATAAGTCTAAATTCAGATTGTAGAATCCAGTAGTCGAAGCTCCACAAGCTGAAACTTCATATACTACTTTTGTAGTAGTTGGAAGCTGATCACTACAAACGATATCGTATGTGATTCCACTTGATGTAACTACTACATTCGACACTAATGTTTCATCAGCAGTCAATACAGTATAAACTTCTGCATCATCACATCCAATTACTTCTGTGTATACTGGGTGAGATCCTGGAGCATCATAATCTCCCCCTTCTGTTTTAATCATTGCTCCACTACATGAGTCACATACATAACCCTGCGGAACATGAATACACTTATCTTTTATCTCGAAATTAATAGTTACATTCTTAACTAAACAGCCTCTGTACAGTGATAACTCAAATGAATTAGCACCTGGTTGACATCCTACTGTATCAAAAGTCAATACATTCGCTGAAAGTAAAACATTGGCTACACAACCATTCGAGCTATTTATAACCCAATTGTCATAATCCCATGATGAGACATCAACTGTATTTGTATAGTTGCATTCAGCATCGATATAAACATCGTGGCCGACAAGACAATCTGCTGTAAGTGGATCACACTCTCCTTCGCAATCTAAACACTGATTCTTAGTACATATTTCAATACATCCACTACTTGATCTAGTCCCATCAATCTCTACTATTTTATAGTTGATCTTATAATACTTTCTCTTAATGTAAGTATTTGTCATTACGACATCAACATCTCCAGATGCTGCATCGATGCTAACACTTGAAAATCCTTGGTGATCAAAACTAATAAGTTTAAACTCCCAATTGCCTTCAGGCAATTCATATCCTGACTCTGTTAAGATGTTAAACAAATCCCATGGTTGTCCAGGGTTTGGCCCATCATCGCAGTTCCACATCAAACTTGGAGCCCATATGCAATTGTCGCATACTGGCTTACTATTTGTCACATAACTATATCCACATGGTCTACACATATTCTAACCTTATTTTGGGAGGTCACCAAATGGAACCTCTATTGCTGCAAAAAATGTTATTGCGGTCGAACCGTCTTGGTTTTTCGTCGCTACTAACTGATAGTGATATCCTTCATAAACATGCGCTGTTCTATTAAAGAATACCTGTCTCTGTATTATTCTTCCAGTTTTAAACTTATCTCTCTTCTCATTTATCTTATCAATAAATGCTCTGTAATACTCATCCTCAAAACCGATAGGATCTTCTTCGTGATTAACATCAATGGTAGTACTCCATGTGAAGTTGAATATAAAGGGACTCGGTGTATCCTGATTAGGTCTGTAATCAGGTCCTATTACGTTTATTATATCTTCTGTATAATTCATGTTTTAACAATTATCTGTACAATTATCTTTTTGAGTAACAACGATATTGTCAATACCCATATAAGAACCACTTGAATCAATATTTGCCACAGTGTATGCAGTAAATATTAAATCTACAGTACCTGAAACTGCGGCAGTAAAATTAAGACAAGCATTACTGAATGATTGAGAACCTACACCATCAAATGTTACAGGCGATGTTTGAAGTGTGTTTCCATTTAAAGAAACCTCCCATCCTCCGCTAGATGTTCTTATTAAACCTCCATTAGTTATTGCAGAAAGACTTCCCATATCAAAACATACTTGATAACACTTTCCTGCTATTACAGTTATTTCTGTACTAAACCCTTCTCTAGTTCCAAATTCCGTTGCTAAAGCTCCTGCAAAATTAGAATTATGTACAAATCCTGGAGCAAGCTCATTTACATTTGCAGGGCCATGTACATTGTTTTCAGGACCTAATATATCAGCAGTACCTCCAACATTAGACCAATTATCACAAGTATCTAAACAAGGTGTTCCGTTATTTCCAAGGCTACAGGCACTTCCAGTGTTGGCTACTGTTGTTGCGCAATTATCAAATGTTCCATCAACTCCAAGGTCTACTTCTACGCAATTGCAATTATTCAGATCAGATAAATTAATAGTAACTGTTTGACTTATATTTCCACTAGCATCCTCCGCATAAACTGTATAAGTTCCAGACTGATTAAGACCTGTTATAGTTGGTCCATTTGTTTGAACAGGAGTTAAATCTGGGAATACCCAATTATATGTATATGGTGCTCCATCGCCTCCTGTTGGTGTTGATACAGTTATTGATCCATTACTACTATTTTGACTTTGACAAGATACAGGACTTGAAGAAGCAAACTCTAGATTAATCTGCTGTGGACAGTTCCATACAATTGGCCATTGGTATAATGTAGAACAAATTGATACACTAAATGTAGTAGGCAATCCACTTCCTGCATCCCATGTAGCTTCAAAGAACACTCCATTTGCTACTGCTGCAGGAACATTCATTCCTTGAGTTCCAAGAGTCAGATAAGCCTCTGATCCACCTCCTGCTACATTCAATATGAATCCTGCTGTTCCAAATCCATCATTACCTACACTATCACAGAAACCAGGAATATCACTTGTATTTATGTTCAGCCCTGCTGCATAAGTATTAAACTCTCCAACATTTAAGACTACATCACTATTACTTGGCGGTGTACAACTATCAGTAATATCAGTAAATAATATAGGTAGTGTAGTCGTACATGGAGATCCATTTACATTACACGTTACAATCACACTTCTATTATCATCTATTGGATTAAAGGTATAAGTAAATGAATTTGACAATCCACCTCCACCACCAGTAAAGTTATCCCAAGTATAATCTGTACAATTTAATGGATTAGTTACAGTAACAACTACTGTATCTCCATCAGCCGCAGGTATTGGCGTACTTGCATCATAAACTGTAGATGTTCCTCCATTTATTGTATAACTTAAATCAATATCAAATGCTGCACATCCACATGCCATTAAATCTACTGTATTGTTTCCATTACAATTAGATAAAACTAATGGAGTAAATGCTATCTCAGTTGCTTGACCACCAACTATCTGCCAAGATGTTCCGCTTCCAGAAGGTGTTCCACTTCCTGCTGTGACTTGAACACTTGCTACAGAATCACTAAATGTAAGTGTTTGGATTCCTCCAATACACTCTGCCGTTACTGTTATTTGAATTCCACTCTCTACAGTAATAACTTCTGTGTCGCTATTTATTGGGCAATCTGAATTACTTCCATTCTCACTTACAGTTATATTTCCTCCAGTAGAAGCTATAAAGCTTCCTGAGAAAGAATTACCTCCAGACGTTCCACTAATTGGAATTGTTCCTGATGTATTTCCTGAACCTCCTGGAGTGCTTACTATGAACGATGCTCCCGCAGGACCAGTGATCTCATAATTAACTGTATCTCCTGTACAATAAGTAGGTCCATCATTTAAACTCAATCCGAAAGATCCGGTAGATGAAGGATTTACTGTAACTGTTTCATTTATTTGATAAGTACAATCACCTACTACTAATGTCTGGAATGTATAAGTTGACTTTTCATTGATATTGCCAATGTTTGTATTAACTCCACCACTAGTCCAATTTGTTAACACTCCACTTGGCCCTTGACCTCCTGAAACAGTAGATGAAGTATAACTCAATGTAGTTACTACAGACTGATCATATCCTATAATTGTTACAGTAATAGCTCCATTAGAGTTATTACAATCTAAATCAGTAACTTGGAATTCAACATCTGGTTGATCTGTAGCCTGATTTGTATGTGTTTGTTTTGCTGTACACCCTGTTGCATCAGTTACTTGAGCTTCTACTGTGTGTTGACTTGAATCACCAGGCGAATAATTATTTCCAGTAGCTACTTCTGTTCCATTTTCAAACCAAACTATATCATAAGAAGGTGTTCCTCCAGAAGCTGTTGCTGAAAATTGAACATTAGATCCACATCCTCCACTTGAAGTTACACTAACACTAACATCACTACAGCATTCTTCATAGAAAGATTGCTCTATAGTACATCCAGTATCATAAGTGAATATAAGTGTTGTAGTTTCACCTTTATTTAAGTCAATAATCCAGTTTCCAGATTGAAGTGATCCAAGACCTGAAGGACTTACATTTACAATCTGACCGTCTTGCTGATTTTGAGGTACTGTCAATTGATATTTATTTGCTCCACCTGCACTACAATCAGTAGTGCTCTCTACTTCACCTAAATCTATGCTTTCTAATTCAAACTGTATTCTACACTGACCATCTTCTCCATGATTCTGCTCGAGATAAGCTTCAGTAATTATTTCATTTGGATTTAATGCCGTATACTCGCTAAACATAGAGTTAGTAGTACCATCGACAACCATTGTATCTAATGTTCCATTATGAACGAATGTTGTTATCTCTGCTCCATTAATCCATAGAGTCCACTTAGTTTGAGCATCTATTGCCACCGGATAGTTACTTCCAGTAATATCAGTAAACTGAGTCAGATCTTGATTAACACTACACGGCTCAAATGGAGTATTTATTTTCAATGTTCTACCACATTGCTGTAACTCTCCATTAACCTCACATGGATTACAGAAAATGACTTTACCGAAGTCAAATGCTTTTTCTGATTCACATCCACAATCATTTTGAACATAATAGAATCGATTAGGAATTAATAGCCCTTCATGATTCGCATCACTTAAAGGATGCGCCTGATTCGCAGGCCAATTGTTTGGTCCATAAAGTCTAGACACATACTTTCCATCTGCATCTACTGGTCCAATATAAGATTGATAAATTATTTCTGTTTGATCATATACATTATCAATAGACCTATACCAAGTAAACAATGGATATCTAGTATCATCTGTTGTTACATTGGCTGCCATTGGGATCTTATCAGTACCACTTCCTAGATTAGCATCTAGCATAGTGTTATTTCTAAATCCATATGTGATAAGTGTTCTTACCTCATCATACTCACAAGTATTCGGGAATCTCCACTTATCAACTTTCTTAATTAATACCTGAACTCGAGTAACTATTCCAGATTGATAAACTGAACCAACACTATTAACTGGTACTCCTTGGAATGTATATTCTGCAATATCAGCCATCGATACAATCGGAGACTCATATGATCTCTGCATCTTAGAATCCAAATAATTATTATTAGCATCGAAGATGTCATAATAAACATCTACACATAATTTAATTGCTCCATCATCAAGCATTTCATTATCTGCAATATTAGGACTAGATGTATCATCTAACCTATCTAATGATTGATAAGTTAATGCATCTCCAAATCCTTTCCAAAGCTCTACTTTGATGTCCGAAGTATATTCTGACTGATTGAAAACTATATTGTCAAATACACTACTTGCTGTAATTACTGGACATGGACATTGTTCTTTAAGCTCTAAAGATGCTTCTAATGCACATGAATACTCTTCATCTGGACAGTCTAATACTACTCCTTCAAATTTATCAGCACATGAATTATCTCCACCACCACAATTAACACCATCTGCACATTCACAACCAATTACTCCTGCACACTGATCACATGGGAAATTACTACAGCATACACACTGCCCCATATATAATCCATATCCTGGTGGACAGTCTGAAACGCTTGTTACGTATTCTCCATCTGCACAGTCACCACAAGTATTACCGACGCATTCACACCCTAAAAGTGTTCCACATTCAGTACATGTAGCGCTATCACAAGGCTCACATTGTTTTGTATCTTGATTACATCCGCAACCATCTCCACAGTCTGTACCATTTTCACATGATCCAGTACATGTATTTACTTGACATTGGTTTTCTTGATCACAATAACATCCCTCTCCGCAATCTCCATCTAAACAAGATCCACTACATGGACTGCAGTAACATTTTCCGTTACCGGCAGGAATACATGCTGAATTGGTGCCACAAGTTGGATTAGAGCAATCACACTCTTCTACACATTCTCCTGTTACTGGATGACAGAAATACCCATCTGGACAAGCTTTAGGAAGACATTGCCCATTAACAGTATCGCAAGTTTCACATTTTCCACATTCATCATCGCTAGTACACCCAATTGGGACACAGATTCCATCTCCATAATCAAAGAATCCATCTGGACAAACACAACCGTTGTCTGTACAAATCTTTCCTCCTGTACAGTGGAAATCAGTTACACACTCAACACATTCATTGGTATCTGGGTGAACTACAAAGCCATCAGAACATTCTATAATCACACATCCTTCAGACGTACACATATACCCTGGTGGGCATGTGTCAGGCGTACATGGCATACAAACACCATCTACATCATAAGGCCTATCAGCTGGGCAATCACAAGAACCGTTATTACATACCTTACCATCTGGGCAAGGGTTTAAGTCGTCACACTCAACACATCCATTGTCTGAACAGAAAAGTTCTTCTGGACAAACATCAACACAATACCCTAACTTTTGATCACACTCTTCACAAGCTTTACAATCAGTATCAGTAGTACATGGACAAACTTTTATTTGTTTAGATTTTACACCTTCGCATGGGTGCTCACAACTAACGACACCATAAAAACAGGTGTCATTACAATAATCTGGGACTTCAACAATTAAATGAGTTTTGGCTTCATTTTTAAAGCAATTGATATCTCCACATTCAGGAGTATCCCACTTGACAACAATATTGCTACAGCTAGAATCAATGTATGACGCTAGCTTGTCTAATGATATTTTGAAACGACGCTTATCCATTTGTTCTTGTCATTTTTTTTAATAGTCCGATCTTCTCTTCTCTCACTTTGGCTTTAAAACTCAACGAATTCAATGTTTCGTCTTTCACTTTAAAACTATAATCTCGATGTGTTCCATCACTCTTCACTTTATATGAAACGGAACTTTTTACTTTTGTCTGTTCATTTACACGAAAAGTTAACTTTTCTTCCTTAGAAACTTCTGATTTAACATCAAACAAGAATTCATCTTCTTCTAATTTCATGCTTTTAACATGATACAAGAATTTAATTTCTTCTGATGTAAGTTCTTCGATTTTCAAATCAAGGACTAACGGTATTTCATAGCAATACTGCTCCCACTTATCAATTGGTAAACATCTCGGGTTATCATAGATCCATTGCTGTATTGCAGATGTATCTACTTCCTGAGACTCTAATCCGGTATCTGAGTTCAATGTTAATTCAATTACCGAAGATTGTAACTTCGAATAATCAATATTGCAATAACATTGATCCAACTCACCAGTTAAAGACACTTGCTTTATCATCTTCTCGATGAGAGTCAAATATCTTTTGGCCAATTTCAATTCAGGTATGTCAACTTTATTGTCGGTATATCCTTTGATATAGCGAGCTCTTAGGTCTGCTTGGCAAATGATGTATTGACAAAGAGACTCTTGAAGATTACATAAATCATCAAGAGTTAACTTTTTCTGATCAATACATTTGACACATTTTGCCATTACATTTTTTAACTCTTTTTTCAATACTTTGATAAAGTATTATTGCTTGATCAAACATCTGATATTTTACAGCTTTTTTAGCCATATCGATATCATCTGCCATTGATTGAAAATCATCATTTTCAGGATCTTTCAATAGTAAATTATCAACAGTGCATTCTAACGTCGGGAAATATGGAACCTCGATACTAATTGGTCTTCCGCATGATATGGTCCGAACACAATAAGCTCCATCTCGAAGGCAATTAAAATCAACTGATCTGAGATCGATCATTGTACAGCCTCCTGCATTTATAAAAATAGATTTTGTTGGGTTCGTAGTCTCGTAACCTACAAAAATTTCATACTGTCCAGTAACCGGAGTACCTGGCTCTCCATAAAATATCGACTTATCAAATATTTGTATGTAGTCTTTACTTACATAACAAAATTCAAGCTTAAACTTTTTTATGCATAATCCACACAAAAGCTCATTTGAATCAGCTAACTGTATAGATGTATCTTTCATTATTTCTTTTCAGTAACTTCCTCAGCTTTTTTCTCTTTACCTCCTGCTAGTTGAGTATCGCAAAAATCCTGCATCGCTTCATCATCTCCAAATTCAAAACCATCTCCTGCTGCATTAACCCAAGCATTGAGTTTTACAGTGCAATCTTTATTCCTCATATAAATATGAGGAATTGGACAACAAGACAAACCAATACAAGCACAATGAGGCGCATGCTCCATCTCTTCCATGGCTCCAATAAGATCGTTTGCTTTAAGTGCTCCAAACTTACTCATTAGGTTACCAGAGATATAAATACCTCCTGCCTTCATATTTCTTGGATCTAATTTGTTCATTCTTATCTCTTATTTGAATTTTTGAATTGCGACCTAGTAATCAAACTAGGTCGCTTTTCACTTTTACTTCTTCTTCTTCTTTGCTTTTGGATCAGCTTCAGGCTCTAATTCACCTGCCGCTAACTTATCATCGCATGTAGGTACTGCTGTATAGTCAATCTCTTCACCATCGCAATCTTCATAACATCCTTTCCCAAAGCATCTACAAGCACTGTTTCTCTTGTGGATTTCTTCCCACATTTCTTGAACTTCAATAGCAGTGTCTTTGTCTCCGATTGGATTCAATAACTGGATTGCTATCTTATTGTTCGTAGTCACTCCATTTGCAGCTCTATGATTTAACTCAGCTCTCTGCATAACGATTGACGTCTCGCAGTAATCAACATCACATTTAAGGTTTGTCAATGCTTTGTAAAGCTCCTGACCTTCTAATGTTCTGTTCTTGAACTTACCAATCAGGTGACCTCCATATCTCTTGAAATTACCTCTTCCTCCAGAGTGACTATATCCTTGCATTGCTGCCATGATCCAATCATATCCAGTACCTTGCTGAGTATCGTACTTTCTTGTATGGTACCAAGCTTGGTAACCATAAGTCCAATCTTCACCAATGAAGTTTACATCATGGATATAAGATCTTCTGTTTTCATCTAGATTTACATCTGCAGGGAAGTTACATGCACAGAATCCTCTGTCTCCCTTCATCCATACTAGGATTAAACATCCTGGTACATGAGTTTCATCTTCTTTTGGTCCACACAATCCACATACAGCTTCAACAGCTTGTGGTCTGAACGGATCTTCTTCGCAAAGCTCAATTCCCGCCCATTCAACTGAATCAATACATCCTGCGAACTTAATCTCTACTGGACAACATCCATGTCCACCAGTGATTACTGCTCCACCTTTAATGCACTCTAATTTCTTATCTAAATACTCCTGAAGAGCATCTAATTCATCTTTCATGATGATTTTTCCATCACCAAATCCATCGAAGTTGATTACCAACGGATCTTGACCTTCTCCTTTAGGAGTAATTGTCAATTCTCCAAGTGGAGCGATTCCTGCACACTTAGCACAACATTCGTCATCTAACTGTGGAAGACATGCTCTATATATTAAGTCTCCTGCTTGAAGAGGAATTAATACGAATGGTACGTGTCTTAGATTTTGGTTATCGAACTCAACATTACATACTGTAATATTAGTTGACCAACTCTTAACGTCCTCATAGTATTTACAAGCTAAGTCATAGCAAGTAAATTTCTTAGAACAACTACACGTTGGATCACATCCAGGCTTACACCTAGTTGTTCCTCTTAGATAGAATGTGTTGAATTCATGACCGTAGAATTCTCTACTTCTAGGATCTGAAACAGTAATCTCGAGAGGATAACTGCTATCACATTGAATACAACCTACTTCAATAGCTAATTCACTATCAGTTGAGCAGTTTGGACCTTGGAATTTGATATCAAATTGATCACGACACAAATCAATGTCGCCAGCTGTAAGCTCGAACCAACAGTGAGGCGTAGATCCAGTTTTTCCGATACCTACTATTGCTGTTATCTCAGTTGCTGTAGCAACATCAGTTTTATCAATAGTCAAGTTTGTCGACTTATCATAAAACATGATTTGACCACCTTTTACGTTGAGTCTATCTGTAACATCATCGTAAGCAACCTGATTTCTAGGTACTATTTTCTGGTCACCACAAAGGGCAATCACATTTAATCTTGAAAATACATCTTTAGCCATTATTCACTATTTTTTCTTTTGCTAATGCTCTATTTAAAACAACGTTCATATCTTCTGTCGATGACAGCAAGCATGTTAACGCCATATCTATAAGTACATTCGCTGATCCGTCTTCATACAACCAATCCTGGTTATGTCCAATTATCTCACCGAAATACTCGTAATTATTGTTGTTACCACTAGCCTCACTTGCAAAGTGAAGGTCTGGATGTTTTTCTATCCAGTGAACTTCGATTTCTTTTATACCGAAGTCACCTCCATGAAAAACTCTAAGCCCTTCAGCAACTACATCTCGGTAAGTCCAATTCAACTGAAAATCAGGCTTATTAAACTTTGTAATCAATCCAGAAGGGATACTTCTAGTATGACCTACCTCAACGTGTAATCGATTCTCACATTTACCTTTCTGTGCAATCGCCATTACTGACTCTATCTTTTTAACACAGTCATCGCAATGGTACAGATTATAATCTGAGTGATTATCTAGTAGTTTCCAGATATCAGACTCCTTGCTTTCAGGTGTCCTTTTTAAAGGCCTCAACCAACCATCTACGGTTGAATTTCGGTTAGTCTTTGTAGATATCCAGTCTTCAAATTTATTTTTTGCACGGTTGATTGCGGCTACTTTTGCTACAAACGTTATTTTCCCTGCGTCTTCTTCACTAAGATGTTTTAATCCATTGTTTACATGATAATAAACCTCTTGTGCTTTCATTAATCTTCCTTATTCTTATACTCTGCTACAGCTTCTTTAATCTTCTCTAAATCTTCTTCTCCTTCTTCTGTGTTCAAGTATGCTACTACATCCATAAAGGTATCTCCTAAGAATCTTCCTTTAAAGAGTATTTGTTTATTCTGCTTTTTCAAGATTCCAATATGCTTACTCTCTTCAACTAATCCGCTAATCTCAACTTGCATATCATTACCCTCAGTTATCCTAATAATACAGTCTCTATATGAATCTCCCAGTGAAGATCTTCTAGTGTTATCAATAGCGTAATCGTCTAAAAGAGCTACTACAAGATCATCTTTCTTAGTACCTGGATCAAATCCTATAGACATTTGGTCCATAATTAATTTAATCCTAGGTGCCGTACTTCTGTCAATTAACCTCAAGAATGAAATTTCTGTTTTCACTTCTTTATCTTGAGATCTATCACCTTCCTTCACTATAGTCCATCTGATACCAACTAAGTTTTCCGGTCTTTCATGAGCAGTTTGATCCCAACAGGCATTATATGAACTCATCACTTCATACCAGAAATAATCTATTGGGTCTGAAAGATCAAACACTTTGCCTTTAGTTGGGACTTCTATCGAAAGTTCTTCATGTGACCAAAAATCTTTAGTTTCATTATCAACATTCTTAGTAATCTTAGTAAAAACAAGCCCGTCCTTTGATTGCAGTGCTATCGACTGCACAAACTCATCGAGATCTTCTTGTTTAATATCGATATCAATCTTACCCTTATACTTTTCGGGTCTAATTAATTCAAAACCTTCAGGAACGTAACTCCCCTGAAAATCCTCAACTGGCTCTAGCGCACCTTCCTCGTTAGGGGTAACTACTTTGGCATTTTCAAACATTTCGTTAGTCGGCAAATAAACTGCTCTAACTTTTCCACTTCTTTGCATTGTCGTCGTTTTTAAGTTTATGCGGCAAACCTACGCTTCTTCTCCATCTTAACATCTGGGAAGTAAACACAGTTTTCTTTCATATTCGATACGTACATGAACTTCCAGAAATCACTAATTACTTTATAGCTATCTCCTAATGTTCCATCCTGAGTGAACCTTCCTTTGTTCGAGATCTTATCAGTAAATCCAATTGGTGTCAATTGACCACATACGTAATCTTTTCTTTCTGCTGCAGAAAGCTCATATAAGATAAAGTTACTCATCTTATCTCTGTCATCTGCATCTCTTTTCGCTGCCATGATGATAATCCAAGCAGAACTCTGAGGATAACCTTTGAACTTGTGTCTTCCACAAAGAACACCTTTATCTAAGATGTCTGCGATATGAACTTCATAACAACCATATGGATCGATATATCCACCCATGATTTGTTTTGGAGCCAACATAACCCCTTGCTGCTTTCCAGACATACTTGCTACGTCTTTGTATGCATACTTAGGATCTTGGTTATTAAAGACATCAAGTCTCTGAAGCTCAGGCTTAACTACATGATTGTAACCGACTGTACCAGTGATAATATGGTAAACCATATCTCTTGCTGATGCATTCTTGTTTTTCCCGATGTTTCTCTTAAATCTATCAATCTCTCCGAGAATATTGAAGTTATCGAATGAATAAGTTTTAGCACCCATCGCTAACATGAAGTCAAACCATGATGGTCCAATCTGATAGTTTCTTCTGTTATAAGGATCTACTGGCAATCCATTCAATGGAGAATAACCTGCACCTACCGTAAGGTATCGGTCCATCACATTCTCACACTTATTATGGAATTCCATTTCAATTTGAGAAAGAGTAACCCTATTAGGTGTTTCTCCTTCATCACAATCACTTTCTACCATCTGGTAGTACTCAGCATTAAGCCAGAAGATATCTGTTATTTGGTGCTCCCAACCTGCCCTAGTACCTGGGTATTGGTACATTACCGAAGCTTTCGCATACGGATTATTTGGCATTAAGAGACCTCTTTGAACTGCAGCTTCCTCTAAAGGAGCAATACTGTATTCAAATTCAGCATCTTGAAGTTTTTCAATATAAATGAAATCTTTGAGTTGTCCTTGTGGAATCATGAATTCAAATCTCATGTTTCCTGCTCCATCTGGAGTTCCCTGCTGAAGGGTCGGAGCAAATCGGATGTGTGGATGATCTTTAAGAGTGAACCAGTTTTTATGGTTTGCAGCTCTTGTGTTAATGGTCATCTCCCACTTTGATTGACCCAAACCAACTTTTTTAACATCTTTTTTACAATGAACCTTGACGATTCTAAAGTTAGTCTCAGTACTTTTAAGAGGCTGATAAACTTTAATTGACTGCTTAGTCGTTGTCTCTCTTCTAAACCTTGTGTTCCAAATTTCAAGCATAGAAGCTCGATCTTCTCCAATAAACATTCGGTCATCAGCGTCAATTTCGTTACTTACCTCTTGCAACTTCTCGTAGTTCATTGCATTTGGGTAAATCTCGTAAAAGGCCTGAGAATCTAGGTAGGCTCCATACGACAAGTTTGATGCTGATGGATTCTTAACCTTTCCTAAATAATAATTTGCTAGTCCCTTCTGGGCAATACTTGGATTCAAATTCATATCTAAAGATATCTATGCTTTTATTGTTTTCGGTGTACTTATAAAATCAGCTCCACTCGGATTAGCTTCTGCTGATGTACTTGTAGATTGAGGAGGTCCACCCATGTTTTTAAGGTTTACTTTAGTTCCAGTAAGTTTACTCACTCCTTCTATGATTGAGCCTCGTTTGGCTTTCTCTTTCTTTTTTTCTCCCTTTTTAGGGTTTTTGACTGCAAGAACCATATCTATTTCTTGAGCCAGTCTCTTCTCTAACGAAGTTTCAAGAGAAAGTTTATCTAATAGACTAACTTTTCTTGTTCCAAAGACAGGATCATCATATTCTTCTGTCTTTTTCATCTTCGCATCTATATAACTCTGAATATCCTCTCTTGTATATTTTTTATCACCAATATTTCCACTTCTAAGCAATTTATCTGTCTTTTGCCTTTCAGATGCTTGGTGTGTTTCATACTTTTCCTTAGATGCATTATATGTATTCATGAAGTTTTTCTCTTCAGTGTCAACATAACCATTGATTACATCTATTGATGTTTCTAGTAATTTATCAGCGTCAGCTGAAACAAGATCTCTAGATGCATAAGATTCAGCTTTCTCTGGACTTAATCCTGCTATCTCATGTCCAATTCTAAATATCTCCTTTCTATTAGCTTCATCGCTAATATCTGCATTTTTGACTAATCTTTTAATCTGCCTTATACTATCTATTTCTCGTGGGTCAACTCCCATAAAAGATTGTCGCCTTTCTTCCACAAATCTATCTGTAACCCCCAAATCTTCTTTGACTCTATTATACATCACATCATAGAGAGGCCCACCTTCCTTTGAGTTTTTAGCTATTACTTCTTGCTCAAAACTACGAAGCATATCTTCCGTACTCTCGAACTCGGTACCAATCTCATATCCCATTTCTTCATTGATGTAGCTAGATTGACTTATAGTAAAAGCTTCTTCTAATTCTACATTCTTAGTATTTTGATCGGTTTCTACTTCAAATTTATCCGGATCATCTTCTGCTTTAGTCTCTTTTGCTTTATCTGCTGACGATTCAGCTGCTTGGGCAGCTAATTCTTCTTGTGACTTTTCAACTGGTTTATCTGGGTCTTCCGCAGGCTTACCTGTTTCTTCTACCTTAAAGTTTCCTTGATTGCCGATATCTACTTGACCGACTTTAGATTCATCAACAATAGGTACTCTGCCTATCTCATCTATATTTTCAACTCTAGTTATTTCGCCTACTGGCTTAATTCCATTTTGTCCGAACATCGTTATTTATTTTTTGTCGTGATTTAATTTTTCTGCTTGCATTAGCCTTTTACCTGCTATTTCTTTATCTAATAATTTGTTTTTAAATGCCCAAGTTTCTCTATTCTTAGTGATATCATCAGGAACACCATCTCTATCACTATCTCTAGCGTTTGCCATTATCATTGAATTGATCAATGTATTCTTCCTAGAATTTTCAAGTTGATCATACCTATAACCATACTCCATATCCTGAGCTCGCTTCTGAACTTCTGCAACTCTATCTGCTTCTGCCTTCCGACCTTCTGCTTCTATTTGAGCATTTTTCTGTCTGTCTGCTCTTGTTCTTTCAGTAAGTTCTTCAGCCATTTCTACTACCTCTGTAGTCGTTTTAGCTTTATTGGCTTTAGATATGAACGCAATATCTCCATCGGTAGCTGCATAATTCTTTAAATAATTTTTAAGTTCTTTGAGATCTTGCAGTTCAGCTAAGGTATCAATAATCTTAGCTTTTATAACACTTCCTTTAATTGAAGGCATGTTGTTTTTCATGTGAGCATATAACTCATCATCTAAATATGCCTTTAATATTTCATCGTGATCATTGTATTTATGAAGTGCTCCATGCATCAAAGCATTAAGCATTCTTTCTTTCACTTTATTCCAGAACCAAAACAGTTTGTAGTTCTGTCGATTTACATTATCGAGGCCAACTTGAAGTCTTGCCTGCCCAGTATATGAATTCAATTCACCTTCTCGAGCACCAGTTGTTCTTAGCTGCCTTCTTATGTTATCATCAAAAAATGCGATCGCTGCCAATCCACTATTGATATCTGCTCTCTTGCTAAGATCTAAAACTCTTACGTCAGAATAATCATATCCTTTACGATTGGTAGCATCTTTACTGTATAATATAATCTCTTGATTCATTAACATGTTCAAGAAATTCTCTAATCCTCCATTGTACTTGCTCTCAATAATACGATCATCAATAAATAACACCTGGCCTCTATCTTTTACGATATTATCATGCACTTTTTCTGTGATTGTATTTTTTCTCAGCTGATGGACCTTGGCTAATTCTACTTCACTGATGTTTTTAATTCTACCATTATCGGAATTAAAAACGGCTCCGAATACTCCTAGTACTGGGTTTTGATAATCAAATGGGTCTAAGTACTGATTTTCTACTGGACCAAGACCTAAGTAATTACCTGCACTATCAGCATCACACTCCCAAGTCATTGGTAATACTATCTTTTTAGTGTAAATATCTCCATTAGCCGGACTCTTTCTGTAATGTCCCCCTCGTATCACTTCTTGAATTTCACCGTTCTCAGTCTCTCTACCTACCAGGTATGCCGGTGTGCTCCATCTCCACGTACAATAGTCAATACAATATGCTTTCTTATTATTATAAAAAGCATTTGTCAGTTTTTCCATTAAATTAGGAACATAAGTTACTCCACCTACTTGATTTTTGTAACCTCCATGGACTTGAACTTCTTTATTAGGAATATCAAAAGTAACATCCGGATTGATCATTTCTACTGGAGTATTCCCAAAATGACTACTATCTATTCCTCCTACCATGGTTTGATGAATGCCGTCAGGGATCTTGACCAGACATTCATCCCATGATTTTATGTTCGCTGCTGTAAGTAAACCTACATTTTCTGCTATCAATTCTATTGGACTAAGATATCTTCTGTTTTTAAACATCAAACCGTCCTCCATAAATTCGCTCCGATTACTCAATCTATAGACTGAATTTATTTCATCTAAAGCTTCAAATTCTACTTTATTATGAAGGAATCTTCTTCTAAAGAACATTTTGTAGTTTGCAATACTAGCTATTGCTTTTTTCTGAAGTTCATATTCGAAATCAAATCTATCTAATGATATTTCCAGTAACTTCTTCATAAGACGCTGAGTCGGAGTCTTATTTGAGTTTAATGCCTTTTTGATGCTAGGATCTATTAACTCATCAATCCTTTGATTGACCATTCTTTCTCTTTCTCTGAATACTTCCTCGTCAACGTTATCCAATCCAGTCTTTAGTCCTAGTTCAGAATTTACTTGAGCTCTTACTTTATCAAGTTTTGGTTTTACATGAACAGCACTTAGGAATCTTTTTACATTGACAATTTGCTGTTCCTGATGAAATACGATCGCATCTCTACTCCAATCTCTTACATCCCATCTCAACCCTTGACTTAGAATATCACTTGCTTTACCGCTAACAATTGTCTCTATACCACCATAATGATTGACTCTTTTGGTACCATATTGCACATTCCCTTTATCTTGAGTCTTGATTGTTGTTCCTGTCTGAGCTTTCTTTAATCTGGTCCATTGACCATAAGACAGCTCCAAGTTCTCCATTTCTCTCTCGTAAGTCTGGCTATCAACTTGAAGATTACGAAGCATATCTACTATTGCTCTTGGAATAGCATAGTTTCCTCTTTTCTTCTCATTCTCTGTATAAACCGCTTTCCATAGATTTGGCTCCATGCCATCATCTTTTTCCTGCGCTTTTTTTCTGTCTATAAAATCTTTACTCATTATGCTATTTGGCTAAACCCAAAGAAGATCATTTAAGTTATCGTAAACTTCACCTGAATTATATGCATCTACAACTTGGTCCCAAGCTTCATTTTTAGATATCGGATCGTCATTTCTCAGACTTTCTATTTCATATTGTTTTGCTACTGTTGCAAGTATAAATATGCACATTGCCATATCAAAGTTATCGTTATCATTATAATACACGATATCATTATGAAACATTTCACTCTCTATAACGTCTATTATTTGTATATCTACATATTTTCCGCTATGAGTTTTTCGTTCACCGATTTTTGTTTTCAACCATTCCCCTGTTAATTTCTCCATTTTAATGTTGAAATGCGCTAACTTATGGAGGCCATGCCAGTACTTATTTTTAAATCCATGGTGGAAAGTTCTAACAGCATCTTCAGGACTTGGATGCGCTATGTCAAACAAACCCTTTTCTTCTAATGTGCTGTCTAAGTGAGGATTGTTAAGCTCTCCACAAAGTAATGATTCGAAATATAAGGTCTGCTTGATTGCCTCGAAATCATCTTTCTTAGTACTTCCGGTCCTGCCAATCCATTCAGCAAGCATTCCCATTTTAAGATCAGAATAGGTAGCATTAAATCTGAATGTAAAAACACAATTCATCGATGTTCCTTGATCATGGTCTGTTGGATCATATATTGTCGCACATAAGTCTCCTGGTTCTGGCGGCGAATAAAGTAGGTGAGCTCCAAACTTATCTCCCGAATCTTTAGCATTTTCTATGTCTTTTCTGTTTAGAAAAGGAATAAGCTTATTATCTCTTTCAAAATGGACAATCTTTTTATTTGTATCTGGCCAAATAAATCTACCTTTTTGAATTCCTCTTTCTGAGAAATTAACAGCTTCGATTGTTGATAGCTTTGCAGAAGAACGAGCAATTGGAAGATATCCTCTGCTTGACTGCATGAAGATATCATCATAAATCATTGGGTGATCAGCAATGTGATCAGTGAATTCACTTCCTCCTATTTTCTCTTTCTTCTCTCTCTCAGACATCGCATCTTCAAATGCTGCATCTAATTTATGATTACCAAGCTCATCATAATAACTTAGCTTGTGATAGTATGTAGGAATAAAACAACTGGTTCCCTTTCCACCTGTCTTCCAAACATTCTTAAAGATAACACCTCCAAAAGATTCTGGGTTATGGAAAGCTTTCCTAACATTCTGAGAGTATTTTATCTCACCACCCGTACCGATATAGATACTACTACCAAACTTGAAATCTACCTTTGTTGCATTCTCATTTGCATTATGAATCGGAGTGAACCTTGCCCAGGTACCGACCTCTTCACCAATGTATAGATTGGCAGCAAATCCTACTGCTGCAGTACTTTTCTTGTTGTAAGAAACCCTAGACATCTTACTCCTTCCTTCTAGTGTCTTCTTACCTCCTATTTCTTTAAGAGAATCGGTAATTAGTCCACCTTGCTTTTGTTCTCCGCTGTATGGAGCCCAAAAGAAGCCACTTCCGTCGAGATCTCCTGGTTTGTCATCAAACTCATCAACTTGGTATGATCCTATTGTATCTAAGAAATCATGTGCTGCGAAGAATTTACTGTAATTCTCTTTTGTGTGAGTATCTGAGAATGCACCGAAAACACAAGTGAATTTTGTATTAGCCTCTCTATAGTCATCAAGTGATCTTGCTCCTTGAAGAACAAATCCTCTCAGTGCTCGAGATATTACGTGATACGACTTACCCATCCTTCTTGATGTCAATAGAAGTATGTTCATCTTCTCTGACTCATATAAAGCCTTTCCCATGGGCTTATCAAAGTGCTGCCATAGGTACTCTTGGGGATTCATGTACTTCTTATAGGTGCCATCCTCTTTTTTGAGGTTATGCTCTATTTGTTTCATGTATCCGATCTCGAAATGAGTCAACGGTATACCTAACTCTAATTTCTCAATCATTTTATGGCAAGTGATATTCTTATCACCTTCGAAACCACTAAAGCCATCCATTTCGGCTAAAGCGTAATCAATGTACCAATCTTTTGTTGTTAGTTTTGGAAGTCCAGTATATCTTGGTCTACTTGGGTTTGGATGATCTCTCTCCATTCCAAAGTAGTTTGCAAAAAAATAGAGGCTACCGGTCATAAATCGATATCCCCCTCTATCTTTTTCCTCATTATAATCGTGACCCCAAACTCCCTCTAAAACCTTTCGTAATTCAGGTTTCCAGTAGTCTATATATTTCTCTTCATCATAATATCCATTTATTTCTGGATGCGTATGATTTATGAAATCGTCTAAGTTGCAAATTTCAATATCATAGAGTTTAACCTTTTCTATTTTGGTTATACTCATTAAATCTTACTTCTTAATGATTTAGCTCCACCTCTTTGCTTGACTCCTTGTGTCGCGACTCTTCTAGTCTTATTAAATTTGTGAGTTACAATATTCTTTAACTCATCTAACGCTTTTTTATCAGCAGCTTTATTCTTAATATCCAAATTCCCATTTTTCCCTCTAACTGCAACATTGTTATAGAATTCTTCATACAAAATAGAATACAACTTAACATCATCATCTACTAGAACATAATCTCTATAAAATTCTTTGTAGATCTCTGCATCTTCTAACTTAAAATCTGGATTATAGTTAGCTGTAACAATCTTAATCCTTTCGGCCTGAGTCTTTCTTTCGTAGTTCCAAGTTCTAGGGTCGTATATCAAAAAGAGAGTCCACATCATCTTACTGGCTTCCTCTCGACCTTTCATATCGATTTGAATAATGCAAAAGTCTAACAATAAGAATTCTGGATTCTTTTCAAAAAAGTCGTCAGTATGGACATTGCCTACTATAGACCTTGGGAGTATTTCTTCTGATTTAAAGTCTTCATTCATAATCCATAAACTAACATTGCTGCATCTCTTTTTTCTTGATTAGTACGTCCTCCAGTGTATTTTGTCATCCATACAAATTTTTTATGATTGACTTTAGACTTTTCAGGTTTTTTGATTTGATTTGGTAACTTTAAATACTCACACATCTCAACAATCTTCATTCCTGCTTCATGATTCCGACCAACTCTTCTACCCGTTTCTGCTGCAGAGGATTTAGTCATTCCTGGAATTAAGTGAAAATTAGACTTATTTAGCCACCCTGCTTCAATTATAACTTTGTCGACTTGACGAGATTGAAGCAAGTCAAACAATGAGAAAAATGATTCACAAGATAATTCTAGCTCTTTTGTTTTGCTGTTCCAAAAAGCTACTCCATTCTTATCAACATCTGGATCTATTCCAACGTAAATCATAGTTATAAATTTTTCAGAAAAATATTTTTCTAATTTACTCTAAACGGATCTATGCAATTCGCTTTACAACCACAAGTGGATGTAAAGTCTTACTATTGCTCCTCGTTCGATTATAGTCCGCATTAACTCCTACGGACTTGTTTCTAATTACTCTTGCAGCTTGGACATCTCTATCCATAGTTAATCCACAATTCCCACACTCAAAAATTCGGTCGCTTAACTTCATATCCTGCGTGTGCTTGCAAACATGGCACTCTTTCGTTGAAGCCTCAAATCTACCAATCTGAACAACTTCTTTGCCATACTCTTTTTGCTTATACTGAATCATCGTTTTCAACATCGACATAGAAGAGTCTGCTAATGACTTAGCCAGTTTCCTGTTCTTCATCATTCCCTGAACATTCAAATCTTCCATCCCGATTTCATTGAAGTTGTCAACAATGTATCGACTAATGTTATGCAAATGCCACTCCCTCTGCCTTGATATCTTACGATGAATCTTAGCTACTTTTAGCTTCTGCTTCAAGTACCTACCGCTACCTTTTTTCTTCCTACTTAAATGCTGTTGTGCTCTCTTTAATTTAGATTGGCTTTCTCTAAATCTTTTTGGATTCCCAAACTGCATCCCATTCGAAAGTGTAGCTATACTACTCAGTCCTAAATCTATTCCTACATTATCATTAATTACTTTCTTCTTAGCTTGTATCTCTAATTCAAAGTTTATTGAAGCAAAATAATCCCCACATCTATCTTTCGATACAGTGACAGACATTAATTTACAATCTTCCGGCAGTGGTCTATGATTGTCAAATTTAATCAATCCTAGTTTTTCTATTTTTAATTTACCTTTTTTAAACTTAAACTTATTATTAGTCATCCTGAAAGAGTCTTTACTTTTATGCCTAGACTTAAATTTCATTCTACCTAAACTCTTCTTTCTTTTTTTATTAAAATATTGAGCCTTTGCCTTTTCAAAATCTCTCTTTTTTTGTTGTATAGCTCCATGACTTACTTCTTTAGGAAATTCATATTCATCCCTAAACTGCTTAGCTGTTAAATATTTAGGATTATACTCAATAGAATGCTTATTAAACTCAGCAACAGATAAATTCCAGTACATACGCACACAGCCAAATGTCTTAGCAATAAGTATCTTTTGCTTTACATTTGGATAAATTCTGTATTTATATGACTTATTTATCTTCACTGAGTTCTTTTATTATTTTTTTAAATATTTTTCTATATTAATTAAAAAAAGGACTTTATTCTTGCCTTTTTAATACGGGCTTATAACCTGGTATTCTGCAAGGTGTTGGACCATTGGCCCACCAGAGTTGATCAAATGTCATATTCATCCTCTCTTCTTGTGGTTCTAAGACGTGTTTTGTCTCGGTTATAGAGATATTCCTTTTACTAAGTGACTTCTCCATCTTTGAAACACAAAGATTGCAAGGTGGCTTCTGGATATCCATCACCTTGCAATCTCTAAAACAGTGTAATACTTCTTTTCCTGATAATGTTCTAAGTCTCATTCAATAGTGCTGGGTTTGACGTAATCGCTAACAGCTTAAAGTTATAACGAGCTTTTACTGTGTTTACGATTGAAACAGTCACACCTTTTCCTATGTTTCGATTAGCAGGTTGTCCATCATCACCAAGAATGTAGGCTTCTACAACTTGTCCTAGATGAGTATTTTTAGCTTGCCCCCAATCTTGAACTTTCTTTGGCTTATAAACAAACTTGAGTAAATATCCAGTACATTCCCTTGGCTTGTCTGGGTTCTCAAATGCAGCTTCAAACCTTACATCTGTGCATCCACAAAGAAATACGGCAGTTTGGATTTGCTGACCAACATCAAATGGAATTCGAATAGTTGTTTCTTTGTCAACTCCTGCTTCTGTTTCAACCTCTAAATACTGAGGAATTGTTTCTCTAATCTTGTTAAATACTTCTCGATTAAAATTGCTCATTTTAAATTTAAAATTTATAAGTTTTGTAAATTATTTAATTTTTTATATTCTATCCATTTAGATTTTCTCCAAAAGAATTTAACATATTTTTGGGTTGGGCATGATTCAAATGGACTAAATAATAATCCTCTACCACTGCAGGCGCATTTAGTATTTTCAATACACTTAGAGTCAGTTGTTTTAGCACATTCAAATCTACAAGGGAAAGTGTTCCATCTGTTCCAGAATTGTTCAATTATAAAGTCAGGAACAAATAGATTAAATGGATTCAAAAATAATCGACCAGTTATTAAAGAGACTTTCTTTTTTGCAAAAAAGTTATCGATCGATTCATCTTTGAACTTGGCGGCCATCATGCCTACGCAAAAGCTAAGCATTTTGATAGGACTAAAGCACTGTATCCAAGGAATACCTTTGTAGTCATTCCTTTTCATTTGAGAGTTCTTAGAAACAGCTAATCCTGCTCCTATAGAATAAAGTACTACCACTATGATCAATGCTATTTGCATCCTATCGCTAATTTAAATCCATCTAGATCTTCGATGAAAGATGAGACTAAATCAGTTGTAACTTCGATTTTAAAGAAATCGTGTGCTACTGGCTTTTTAATTGGGTCAATAAATTTAATCATGTCTCCAAAGAATTCAAAGTATTTATGGTGCCAGAAGTTTGGCTGACCTGATACTTTAGTCATGTTTGACTCTGAGTGAGAATTATTCATGAAGTGAGCGAATCCAGGGTTCTTTATGCTCTTCATGTAGTAGTCTTGGAACTGAACATAAGTTCCTGATTTTACTGAAATAAACTGTTCTTCAGGAAGAACAGTTGAATATGGTCCTTCACCAATTAAGCTAATATTGTTCTTGACTGTATAACCAAAATCAGGTCCTGCGTGATGGACGTAGCCGTAAGGGATTATCTTGTACAGATCGTCTAACTTGTTTCGCAAAGAATCCTGAAGATTCATTATCTTCTCCATGCTTGGGTCTTTGTAATAGCAAATCTCTATGACGGCTGTGTTTGATTTTAGAGTCTGCGTATTCAAGATCGATTCCTCTCTCTCTGAAAGTTTTGGATATTCTTCGAAAAAACTTCGAAGTGCTTGCAATCTTGCCTCTTCCAATAAACTGAGTTTCTTTAAAACGGATTCTTTCATTTGACTTAAATCTTTTAGATAAATATTTTTCGTTATATGTTCCAAATTTACCTCTTACATATGCTTCATATATTCGGTAAAAATGCTTGTTGTACTCTTCTTCTGTTTTATTCCCTATTCTTTTTTGACCTTTGAATATTTTTCGCAGCAATTTTTTGAGCTTTGCCACGCTTGGTTCTATCTTCATTAATCCGGGAATGTGAATTATTGGAAACAGAAATGTATTCATGCATGTTCTACAATACCGAAAGTAATAAGAATAAAACTTTCTAACATCAACTGCATTACATTTTTGATTAAACCTTGGATCTTCTTTAAGAATCTCATAGGCCTCATTAAACACCTTGATCCACAGTGTTTCCTTGTAGTATGTTTTTGGCATTCCCTTCAAGTTTAATGTTAAAGAAAATATCAGCAGACCGTAATCCCTTCAGAAATTCTGGATCTACTTTAGCATATCCTTCAGATTTACATTTATGAATGAATCCCTTTTTATACATAGTGGTAAGAGTTGTAAAGAAACTGGCACTAGATTTCGTGACTTTACTAACAACTAATCGATTCGCTAAAATTTCCATTTCAGTTTTATCTTTAGGTATGCCGTGTTCAAGCTGATTGATGATCATGTGCTCGAATATCTCTCTCTCTAATTTAACAAATGATCTTTCTGTATTAATTAGAACCAAAGAATAGATACCGACACCCCACTTTACAAACTCTTCTAAAGAGTTTGTTGATATAGGTATATTTTTAACTTCGCCGTTTTCCATTAAAAAAAATTTTATTATTATTGCAAATATATGATAAATTTGCATAACAACAAACACAATGACAAAAGGACCAATATTATTTACTGACGAAGGACACATCTATCAAGATGATATTGGTTTATTAACTTCTGTGAGTAGAATTACTAACAAGTACAAAAAGAAGTTCAATCCTGATACTGCTATAATGAAAGCTTATCGTAATTTCAATGAAGATCTTTGGCAAGAAGCTAAGAAGATATCTGGGCATTGGGCTAATGATGATATACTAGAGATAATGATTAGGTTAGCTGAGCAAAGGCATACAGCTGAAGAGATTAAGGAAATAGAAGAGAAAGGAGCTGCTTATGTTGTTGAATGGGCTCAAAGAGGTGAATCTACATCATCTGATGGTACCGCTATACATTTTGTTTGTGAGGATTTCATTGCTAAGGATGAATTTGTCTTTAATCCATTTGACAATTGTAGGTACAGAGTGATAGTCAGGCCTACAGGACCTGGGTATGACAACAAGTATGTGATTGACTTCATAAAGAAGAATTACAGGGAAAATGTAGTAGTTCTGGAAGCTTTGTGTGTTGATCATGCTAATAGGTTGGCAGGGCAGGCAGATATTTTATGGTTGTATTGGACCGGTAGCCAATTCTTAGCTACTATTGGAGATTATAAGACAGATGCTAAGCTAAGCTTCAGTACTTTCGACAAGAGCCAGGTATGGCCGGCACCTTTTTCTTACATTGCGGACTCTAAGGCAAACTACTATTCAATGAAGATGAGTTGCTATGCAAATTTCCTATTGGACGATGGTATAAAAACAATCGGGATGTATATTTCCCATGTTCCGAGCAAAAATATGAAGCTGAAGAAACCGAAAAGAGATAAAAAGATGTACCTTCCGCTCCCAATCAGATTAAAAGAATCAAAACTTATGATAAATCACTTTGCAGCAAGATAACCAACACAATAATATTCAGCATGTAGCTCTAGTAGATATGAGCACTGCAGTTCACTTTTTCGGTAGAGATCTATCGAAGGAGTTTTGGTATTATAATGTATTGAGTTACCTAACAGCAGGTAAAGGTTGGGAAAAAAGAAGTGTATTAGTTCGAGAGTTTAGCAAGACTACAAATCTTAGTAGATCACAATGCTATAGAGCTATCGACAAATTAGAGAAATTACAATTAGTTAAAATTTCTAAAGACAATGTTATAGTCTTTGGTAAAAATAAAATTTTCAAGCACGTTGGAAGGACTAGAGTGAGGCTTTATAAGAAGCACATAAAGAGCTACAAAGCTTTTATGACTCAAATTCTACAGCAGGCTGCCACGATAGTACAGAGACGCTATAGGTGGGCTTTTGCGAATAAAAAATATGTTAGGAATGATGCCAGTACCTTTAATAGGTTCGGTATTGAAAAACTAGATGTTACAGAACATGTCTATAAGACTTGTGACATTGGGGCCTCTCTCTCTAAGATATCGCAATATGTCAAACTAAGCAAATCAACTTCGTGGAATTACTTACATCCTTCTTTAGTGATTAAGAAGATACTTTTGTTCAAATGTGATTCGAAAGAAGTAAATGAAATATTTGGTGGTAACCTAAATGAAGTAATGAAGGCCAATCCTTGTCTTGAATACAAATATCGTAAGTATAAAACCAAGAATGGTTTCAATATCTACTTTAGTATGTATCAAAAGGCATGGTCTATTTACAACATACCATTAGATTCTAAAAGAGTGAATAAAAAAAAGAAGAGCGGGTGCTCTTCTTTAGTCGAGGAAGAGAGTAGTACTATTGAGGTAAATACTAAAGCTACTGCTTCTCTACTTGCTTGTCCTCCCAGTGTCTCTATCTAAAGGGCAAACCTTTATATAGTCCACATAATGCGACATGAAACAAAGATAAATATAATCTTTGTAATAAGATACGTATATAAAAAATATTTTAATAAATAAAACATGGACTGGAGACATAATTTAAGAAGAGGTAACTTCATAAAAAAGAAAGATAGTTCTGACTTAGTAAAAGTAGACTATGTAGCACCTGATGGATTGTACTTAACTGATCTATTCGAAAATGGAGAAAAGAACTACAAGAAAGACTACAAAGAAGTTTTAGAATATTATCAACCAATTGAAATAAGTAATTCGATATTAATCGATTGGACTGAAATGGATTTTGCTAATATCCAATATGCCATTTACAAGCCTCTTGCTGATTTATTTGTTATAGAAATAAAGACTAAGACAATCAGCGGAATGGTTAAAGGAGAATATAAGAGATTATCTTTTTTCCATGAGTTTCAAAACATAATCGATTCATGTTCTGAAAAAGAAACAAACTATGAAACATTCATCAAAGAATACTCCTACATTCTACTGTGCGAAGCAGAAAACAGGAAGGCCGATATGCCATAAGCAGTGTGGCAAATGTAAACACAAAGTAAAAAACCAGACGACTAATGGAACAGTACAAACTACTATTTGATGTAATTACAGGTACAGAACCAATGGGATTCGACGATCTCATGAGTAACCTTAGAATCAAAGTCTACCTAGAGCCAGTAGAAGATATCATACTGATGGATATCGGCGAGCTCCAAAATGATCCAAACAACGAGCATTCAATAAATCATAATACTTATACTTTCTATGAAATGCTAAGCATAGGTGATATCAACACAGTCCAATCTCTCTTTGTCGATACCCAGTATGCACATGATATGCATGCATGCTATTACGAGATGAGAAAGCATAGGCAAATGTTTATCTCTCAGATCTACTTCAATAAAATACTTGAATTCCTAAAGTATGCTATTAAAATCAAAAAACCAATATTTGATGGCCAAGTAGCTATACCTGGTGTTTCGACAGAAGAAGACAAGACAGAATTTGTCCAATTGGCATTCAATAGAAAACTACTAGCATTATCAATTGGATTAAATGCTTTATTGATTTCTCAGAACCAAGATGTAAAGCATTGGAGTAGTATCGATCCAGGGATTCCAGAACTTTCTTTTAACTCTGTAGACAAAAAACTTAGAAGATGCATTAAAGATTTATCTAATATTTCTGAGTATAAATATGGAATAAACCGTACCTTGTTGATGGAAATACTAAGAGCAGATCATGTCTGATAAAAGAAAAGATAAGTTTAAGTCTGAAGAAGATAGATTGATATACAGTCAATTACCGAAAGTAGAGATTGTTTATTTGAAAAACGAGTTCTTTGCTAGTCTTGTTTCTAAGTACAAAATGGAAGCACTACATAGGCTATGTAGGGTGTGTAAGTCTTTAGATATGTATGACAAAGTAGCCATAATACACGGTGTTATCAACGAGAGAGCAGAAAAACAGTATAAAGACCAGGAAGGAATCTATTATAAGGTTTTAGAGCAGTGCTCAAATAAAAAACTGTTCTTTAATGTTGATATAGGTATGATATTCATAAAAGCAACAATGAACTAAAATGTTAGAAGTTAAATATTACTCATTCTGTACAAACAACAATAGCTACTTGACAACATCAGCTATGGAAGCTGTTCAAGCCTGGGAATTAGAAAACGCAGAAGAACTAAAGCCAATCTACAAGTATTTTGGTGCCGCTAAAGTCAAGTCTTACGCTGAATGGCCACCTTTAGTTACTGATCAAATGAAAAACCTCACTCCATTTCCAAAAGGAGTGACAGTCAAAGAATGGCATAGAAAAGAAGCAGAAACTCATGTAGACGAAGACTTTTTGATAGCCAGACTATCAAGGATCATTAGGCCATTAACAGTAATGGGATTAAGTCACTGGTCACCAAGAAGATTAATGAACGGAGACTTCTACTAAAATGTCCACGACCTTAGAAAAAATTATAAAAGAACTATATCCAGAAGAATTTGATCTATTGTCTGATTACTTCAACCAAAGCATCCCCCGACACAAAGTAGAAGATCCTGCGATAGAGTTTTGCTCATCTCGAGGAATTAGTATCAGCGAATTTTCAGTCAAAATCAGAAACATCAAAAAAGGAGTAATTCAACTCATCTACGAAGAAAGTGATACTATTAATAAAAATAATTTATTTTTTTCGTAGATTTGAGAATGAATTATGACACAACAATTTACACCGATGGCTCAGGTTTGGGCAAAGGTGGTCTTGGAGGATGGGCTTCAGTAATCTATGAAGATGGAAATGACCCAAAAATCAATCTTGGAAATGGAGAAGGCAACAGTGCTGAGTTAGAAGTCAGAGCAGTATTAGCCAGTTTGCAGTATCTAGTAGAGAATACCAAGTCATTTAGAAAGGCAGTAATTTACACAGACAATAAGTATGTAGCATTAGGAGTCGCTAGGTGGATGTACACCTGGGAGCACAATCGATGGATGAAAAGCAATGGAGAGAGAGTCTTTGCTAGGCACCTTTGGGAACGAATGATCAACTTAGCCAGAATACTAGATAAAAAGCTATATGTCAAGTGGGTAAGATCACATAATGGCAATCCGGGCAATGAATTAGCAGATGAAAAAGCGAAATCAGCTAGAAAACAGATGAAGGATGGTACTAGAATCATCTATAACATCTATGATCTGATAGCAGGAGACAAGTTTATTTTTGATGACACTGAGCTTGAAGCCAAGAAGGTTACACATAGAGGAATTTACATCGAAGGAGATAACAGTGACGAATTAATTGAGTGGGATTGGGAACGAATCAATATTTTATAGTACATTTGCACTGTGAGAAACAATATTAACATAGAAATTGAGGAACCTAGGCCCGTTGGTCTAGTGGTCAGGACGTCATCTTTTCAAGGTGAAGCGGAGATTTCGATTATCTCACGGGTTACAAATAATACAATGAAAAATACATCATCATTATCGAGTCTGCTCTATTTGTCTAACGACGAACGCAACCGGTATTGATGTAGAAATAAGTTAAGAACTACAAAAGCCCATTGCGTGAAATATCGCAATGGGCTTTTTTTATTTGCCGAAGTGGGTTAAGTGGGAATTAGGCATACTGCACACTTTTAGAAAGTGACACCTTTGTGGGTTCGAGTCCCACCTTCGGTACTTTTAGCACACGTAGGCTAAATGGCAACGCCGACGTACTTAAAATGCGTTGATTATCGGTTCAAGTCCGATCGTGTGTACAATGGGAGTATATACCGTAGGGGTAGCGGGACAGACTGTAAATCTGTTGTTATAATGACTCGGGTGGTTCGACTCCATCTATTCCCACTATAGAAGGGTGACTGAGTTGGTAATAGTACCAGACTGCTAATCTGAGGTCTACTTTAATTGGTAGCGAGGGTTCGAATCCCTCTCCTTCTGCAACATGGTAGGTCAATCCGATGGCAGGCGACGGAACCATATTTGAAACATGGCGAGCTGAAAGGCCTTGAGAGTTCGATCCTCTCACTTACCGCTATATAGCTGATATCGTTAATACCGATGTCAGCTATTTTTAAAAAAATATTTATTTATTGCTTAATTAAAAAATATTTTGTTTACATTTGATTCAAAATTGAATTATAATGAATGTAAAATTAAATGTATTATTAGCAAAGACCGATGCTCTTGGTCAGGAATTTAAAAGAGCACTTCAAAATTACATTAAGTTTTTCACTAAAAATCAAGGTGCTTTTTTTGGTGAAAAGAAAACTTATGAGCCAAAAGATCAAACTGTAGATGACCCAAAACTTAGAAGCAATCAATTAGTGGTTACTACTGTTGATGAAAAATTAGATTACTTTTCTTTAAGTTCTAAGGATTATATAGATAGTCTTTTTGATCAAGAAGCTACTAATGCTTCTGGCGCAGCTAAAGCTGATTTGATTTTTGATGACATTAAGTGGAAGGATTTGTCTACTTTAGAATTACTTAGATTAAAATCTTTGATTGACTCACCTGAATTTAAGAGTATGTATTCAAGCATACCAGTTAGATCAGATGCTGTTGAGTGGAATCCTACTGTAGAAGAGTCTTATGAAGGAAGAAAAGGCATCTATGAAAACCCATTAGTTCGTACTGAGAATAAAACAACTGAAAAAGTCGATTACATCTTAGAAGATCCAAATATTTCTAAGATTGATGGAGCTAGCTATACTCCTAAAGTTGCTCAAAAAACAACTACTGTTACATTAGGTGAGGGTTCTCGTCAAATATTTACTGGAGCTTTTTCTCAAAGAGAAAAAGCAGAGGTATTGTCAAGAATATCTAAGCTTAGAGTTGCTGTTATTCAGGCTTTGAAAGAAGCTAATGAAGTAGAAAGTGTAAAGTCAAGCATTACTGCTGACAGTTTGTTTGCATATTTGCATAAAAAGTAAATTACCTGAAGCATAAGCATTACGTTCAGATTCATTAAATGCTAGATATTAGATTTAATGTTGAGGTAATAGCTTTAGCATCAGGATTATACATGGGAAAGGCTACAAGTAAACTAAAGGAATAGGTCATGGGTTCGAATCCCATCCCGACCTCTAAAAAACAATCAAGGTCGGGTAGCTTAGGGGTAGAGCGATTCTTTATATTGTCAGCATAAATACTTGTAAAAGCATAGTACCATATAAAGTCAGGGGACTCTGAAGGATATTGATCGTCCCCTGACGATTTTTAAAATCTAAGGCCAGGTGGCGGAATTGGTAGACGCAGTACTTTTTAGGAGTATCCTTCTTATTTTTAAGACACCTTTATTTTCTAGCGATATAAGATGTGTTGCAGGTTCGAGTCCTGCTCTGGCCTCAAATACACAATAATGGAAATAAGAGAAGCAATTAAGGATGTATGCGACAACATGAATGATTTGAATGATAAGGAGATAACTCTTCTAAAGGAATCTTTAGATTTATCAGGAAACATAATGCCAGGCAGAAAAAAGGCTTATTATGCTGTGCTTGAAGCACTGAAAGAGAAATATAATCCTTATCAATTACCAAATGATCCACGTTACTTACACGTAAAAATGCCATTAGAAGGTAAAGACAAAAACATCATAGTTTCTGTATTTAACTGTCCTCACAAATGTGGATTCGTAAAAATAGGTCAAATTCAAAGTATTTCAGTTAAAGTTCAAGGTCCAATATTGGGTGTAGACATGACTGATGATGACATTGAATCAATGACTAAAGATGTATTGGAAGGAGTTATTAAATATGCACAAAATTGTGGAGAGTTAAAACGGTTTAATAATGATTAAGTACATCAAAGATTGGGAATACAGACATAATCAGCCTATTCCAGATTTATACAAGAATCATTGGATCTATTATACTGATGATGTCGGCATTCATACTCATAAGATCCTTCTCAATGCTAATCCAAATACATTTGAGTATAGAGGAAAGTCAACCAGTGTAGTTATTCAACCTGATAGTTACCATGGAGACTACTGGATTCTAATGTCGACCATTGATGACAGTTCTTTAAATCTAAGACTAAGAAACATCTCTCTGCAGGACCATATGGCTATAATGGGTTATTTCAAAGATTTATATGTTACTTCATGTTATGACACCTATATAGATTTAGCAAGCTTACTAGATTTGCCTCCTGCAGAAGTATTATTAGGAAATTGGAAAGAGATAGCGCCGAGTACTAGAGTAGTTGATTTAGGATTTAATTAAGAGAAGAACAATCATCCGTAGCTCGTCCAAAGTAAGGTGATCACCAAGGAGCAGGTATCGGTAGGGAGTCCGATAGCGGATGGTTATTCGAAAATAAAAAAATTATGATAGAAGAAGTAAAAATGTGGTGTGCATCTTGTGATATCTGCAAAGAGAACTATGAGCTTTGGAGTGGATGTGTAGCTTTAAGTGAGAAATCTGCAATAAAAGATGATATCTTAGAAGCAGGAGAATGGTCTATTACTGAAGAAGGGAAAACATACTGTTCAGATTGTTCTAATCGTGTTTGGGATGATGAAGGAGAAAAACAATATGTTATGTCTAAGGATACTTCTGAATCCGGGGCTCAACTTCTTGGTACTGCGCTGTAATGAGTATACTTCTTCTACATACTGACAACATGGATTTCATGCGTGATCTCGGAGATAACTTTTTCGACTTAGCCATGCCAGATCTTGAATATGGAATAGGTGCTAGTAAGCCTTCTACAAAATCAGGTCGGGCTCAACAACCAAATGGAACATATAGACCAGTAAAACAAGCGAAATACAAACATAAAGATTGGGATGATCAGAGAAGTCCACCAGAGTACTTTGACGAATTATTTAGAGTAAGTAAGAATCAAATAATCTGGGGTGCAAACTACTATCCTAATCTTGTTGGCGGCAGAATAGTCTGGGATAAGATAGTAGCAAATGGCGCGGACCAATATGGATGTGAGATCGCCTACCAAAGCTTTAGCAACAGAATGGACATCGTTTACTACATGTTCTCTGGAATGATGCAAGGAGTATACTGTGGAAAAGATAGAGTAAAGGCACTAAAGCAGCAAGGGAACAAGAAACTCAACGAAAAGAGAATACACCCTACTCAAAAGCCAGTTAAGTTGTACGAATGGCTACTAATGGAATATGCAAAGCCAGGAGAGAAGATCTTAGACACCCATGGAGGAAGCATGAGTTTAGCTCTAGCTGTCAATAAACTTAATGTAATCGATAATATGAATCTAACTTTAGTAGTTTGTGAAAAAGATATAGATTACTTCACTGATGGACAGAAGAGATATAATGATTTAAAAATAAATAGCTTATTCAATGATGCAAGAAAATAGATACGTAGGGGTAGATTTTGATGGAACATGTGTGATACATGAATTTCCTAAAGTCGGAGCGGACGTTCCAGGAGCAGTAAAGACTCTTAAAAAGTTAGTAGCCAATGGACATAATTTGATTTTATTTACCATGAGATCAAATATAGTCAATCCAGAATCAGAAGATCCTCAGATCATAACTGAGTCAGGAGACTATCTAGCTCAAGCAGTGAATTGGTTTAAGGACAGAGAAATTCATTTATTTGGGATCCAAACAAATCCGACACAGTACACATGGACTACAAGTCCTAAAGCTTATTGTCACATTTATATCGATGATGCATCTATATGTTGCCCATTGATCAAAAACCCGACAGGGAGAGACTATGTAAACTGGGCTAAAATAGATATAGCATTACAAGCAAAAAGATATTATTGATTAATTGTTGCTTAGTAATAAAACTTAATGTACATTTGTCATTCAATAAAAAGTAAAGTGAAACAAATTATTACCAATATCAATATTACAATAGTAGCCGGAGGCGATGATACGTCACCTGGTCTCTTTATGTATTGAAGTAAGTAACATACAATATACAAAAAGGGATCAGGATTAATTTTCTGGTCCCTTTTTTTATGGAAAATATATTGCGGGGTAGACTGGAGGTGGTTCCAGCTGGGTCTCATAAGCCCAAGACGAGGGTTCGACTCCCTCTCCCGCCATTTGGGGTTGAAGCACAAGAGGACGTGCATCTGATTTGCAATCAGAAGGTTGAGGGTTCGAAGCCCTTCTTCTCCACAATAATCGATTTTAGGGTGTCCGAAGTGGCCGTCGAGATCTTACGATTACCCTTACATTGCTTTGTAGCTCAGTTGGTTAGAGCGGCGGACTGTTAATCCGTAGGTCCAAGGTTCGATCCCTTGCAAAGCAGCATATTGGCACATAATCGGCATGCCTGATACGCATGACTAAGATAGCGGTTGAAAACATAGGTTCGAATCCTATTGTGCCAACTAACTGAAATTACCTGATGGCCCAAGCCATTTTGATTTGAATTTCTGTAGCCCTCCCATTTAGGGAGCTAGGAAGAGTTTTAAGATCAACTTGAGGTACATAAGCACGAGACGCATAAATGGTGGTGCGCTAGCCTTCCAAGCTAGAATAGATTCGGTTCGATCCCGAATTCGTGCTCAAACAGGTCCCGCTTGTAATGACCTGCCTTTTTAGAAGGTGACGTTGGCGCGTTATAAATGAAAGCGGCTCTAGTTCTGTAGCTCAGTGGCCGAGCAGTGGTGTTACATACCATGGACGCAGGTTCAAGTCCTGCCAGAACTACAATGTTATATTGTCTGCGTATCGCCTCAAGCTTATATCTTGTCGAAAGCGTAATTGGTCACATGAGAGTTCAAGTCTCTCCGCAGATACATTAAGTAAATAAATTTATATGTCAACAAAAATAGTATTAAGATGGCCATATTATAAAGATTACATCGCAGGATATGTAAATACAAACAAAGAACCAAGAAGAGTTGTCGCATTGGTTCGGAGAGATGGGACAAAAACTTCGACTTCATATGCTAGATATATAATGAGTTGTCATGTAAGAAGGTATTTAAGGCCAGAAGAGCATGTAGATCATATAGATGAAAATAAAATGAATGATTCTATATCAAATCTTCAAATCCTTTCCAGAAAAGAGAATATAGTGAAGCACAATAAGCATATTGGGAAATCTAAAACAATGATAACCTTAATTTGTCCAATTTGTAAAAATGAATTTTCAAAAGACTGTAAAAATATAAATCATAAACTATCAATGGGAAAAACACCTACATGTAGCCGAAGATGTGGAGGTAAAATGTCTCATTTAAATAAAAACTTGCCTAAGTAGCTCAGCTGGTCAGAGCGCTTCATTTGTAATGAAGATGTCCGGGGTTCGAATCCCTGCTTAGGCTCAATGGGCCATTAGTATAGTGGTAATACGACGGACTGTCTCTCCGTTATCCTCGGTTCGAGCCCGGGATGGCCCGCTTTTTATCTTAGATACCTAATATGGGGATGGATTCTACCTCCTGCAGATCTTTCAGATATCGCTTCCATTCCCAGTTGTTTAGAGAATAAATTACCTCGAGGATTTTTTAATGATGGAGAACTAAATGTTTTAGCCATATAGATATCCCCATTTTCTCTATTGATAAAGCAGAAGGCACCTGATTGAATAACCTTAACGTACTTTTTGTTTTCAGTTACTTCAAATTCCTCAATACGATTATTAGGGAATCTCTCCTGCATGTATTCAAGATATTTGGCTTCTACTTTAGCTACGAAATCGATTACTTCTGAAGAAAGTTTTGATATCATGTTATTTTTTAACAAATATAACACTATATTTGCATTATGATTTTAATTACAAAAAAATGGTTTTGTTTCTCTTTGCATGAATTGCGAGATTGCTAAACCTATGTGATTAGATCATATGAAAAAGCCTCGTAATTAATTTTGCGAGGCTTTTTTTATTTGACAATGTAGCTGAGGTGGCTTAGCATCGGGGTGAAGTTCCGAGGACGGCAGTTCGAATCTGTCCATTGTCGCTATGATTGATTTTGAGGTTCGATTCCTCCCGCGCTGAAAAGTGAGTGGCAATGGCAGAGGTCGGTTCGAATCCGAGGATCAATCATTTATGCAGGATAGGCTGTGGAGCTAAAAGGATTCCAAACCCTTACGAGAGTGTTCGACTCATTCATCCTGTGCTAATGAACGTATGGCTGAGATGGCATAGGCGCCGGACTGCAAATCCGGATACGACGGTTCGAGCCCGTCTACGTTCTCCAATGCACCAGTAGCTTAGTTGGACTAAAGTACTCGACTTTTAATCGAGGGATCGTGGGATCGTAGCCCACCTGGTGTACTAAATAAAAATTTTTTGTATATTTGATTTATGACTTTAGATAGATTTATAGAATTAACAGAGGTAGAGCATAATGGAACAGAGCATTATGTATCATTTATAGCTAAAAGCACTAAACAAAGAGTTGGTGTATATGTATCAGATGCAAGCTCTGATTTTGAATCAAAAGAAATAGCTTTTTTATGGCTTAAAGAACAAATAAAATCAAAAAATGAATAATGTACAAATACTATATAAATCAAGAAGAAGTGGTAAAACCATACATCTTTTAAAATGTGCTTCTAGGACTGGAGGCACTTATGTTGGATACAGCAAGCAAAGCTTAGAAGAGGCTAAAATAATCTGCGAACAGCATGAAATCAATCCAGTTCCTCAAATGATTATTTTCAAGCAATTAACTGATGGAAATGCATTTGGTTTTCCTAGAGATTTATATCTAGATGATTTGAATGTTGCAATAGCTAATTTAGGTTTTGATTTGGCTTCGGTTGCAATTAGCAAGCCTAGAGATAAAAGGATTCACGATCCTAAATTAAGACATAAGAAATTGATATCTGGGATACTGGAAGCAGAAAAGACAGCTAAGAATCTGAGGAAAGAGTTGCATGATATAATTGGTTTAGAAATAGATGCTAAAATAAAATTAGACAATGGATAATCAAGCAGCACAAACACCACTAGAAGATTTGAGGAAAAGAGCTCTCGAGCACTACGAGGAATCTTCTATATCATTTGGTTATTGGAGTAGTTCTATTCCCAAAGCTATTAACTACTATTATGATCAGCTTATAATAAAGGAGAAGAAAATGATATACTATAGAAAATTTCGTTATTTCATTTTTGGTTTTATACCTGTACTTTTATTTATTGGTGCTTGGATTTATTTCTTGTTTTTTCATGAGTAAGAAAGTATCAATGCAATAAGCATTACTAAAATCCAGATAATAAATATAAAGCATGATAAGCATCCATTGTGGCTTTGATATCTTTCAATAATAGCTTGTTTGTAGTATTTATTCATCGGATAAGTAGTTTTTGGCCGCTGTAGAGGATGTTTTGTTTGTTTGAGTGCACTGATGGTCGGATTTGCCGCGGAACTTCGATGTAGGCCTCATTTGGCAGGTAAACCCACCTGTATCTTAAAGTATAGAATGATCCGACATCTATCTCCTGACCTATAAATCTTCTCATACTGGGCTATTAAATCGTGAGTAATATTCTCTACCATCGATCAGGTTCCTGTAAGCTATTCTTTGAGCTAGCCAGTGTTTACGTTCTGATCGATCTCTTTCATCTTTAAACCCGTCACTAATAAGAAAGAATCCTTCGGTGCCTACAAATAAATTAAACTGTCTAGGACCAGGATCTGGTATGATAGGTTTGAAATATTCAAGAGTATCTACACCTTCACCTGATGTAAATGTAGGTATATCAGCATATAGAAAGTCCGTAAAGGAAGGACCAGGTATGTTTGTATCATTCATAAAACAGTAATTTAGATGACGGTCGGAGACTCGAACTCCATCCCTCGGGACCAAAACCCGATGCACTAACCAGTTATGCTAACCATCATTGTGTAATTTAAGGCATATTAACGATATGATCAATTGCTCTTATATTGGTATCAACATCTTCTTTGAATTGTTCCCAAATTTCTTCAAGATCATGATCATCAGAATTCAGAATACTTATTTTATTGTTATACTGAACAGGATGATTAGAGTAGACAATAAACAGATTTAGTTCTTGCATTTTATTTTCTTCAGTCTTTATCCTGATTTTACCAGATAAAGATTGAAGTGCAAATACTTTAGTCAGTACTTTATTTAACAATTCCGATGCTGTCATAATTAATATATTTTTTACAAATATACAATAATAAATTTATTATTTAATAGTGATCAGACAGGGATTCGAACCCCGATTTTCAGCTCCAATTACACTTACTCCTTTAGAAGAGGAGGGTGGCTACCTGACCATGTGTATCTAGGCGCGAAGCGCCGTCGATTTTTAAAATTTTAGTAACCATGGAGAGAGTCGAACTCCCAACCCCTTCCTTCGTAGGGAAGCGCTCTGCCAGTTGAGCTACATGGCTATTATTGGGTAAACCTCGGGAATCCAACCCGTCGCACCAGATCCACAGTCCGGCTGCATTGCAAAACAGCACAAGGCTACCATAATTGGTAGGGATGGAGTGATTTGAACACTCGCCTTCGTATTCCCAAAATACGCGCTCTGGCCACTAAGCTACATCCCTATATTGATCAAAATAAAAAAACCCCTCATAAGCTTTCACTCATGAGGGGCATCTACACTAATAGTTCTTTACAAAAGGTCAAATAGCGTCTACTCCATCACGAGTGTGATAGTTGCGAGGATGCCTTTGTTGAATTTTTGTTTTCACTTTAATGTATTGTCTATTGCTAACTTCTTAATTCGAAACAAATCTAAGACAATTTTTCAACTAATACATAATAAATTTCTTTAATTTTACATTATGCAACGATTTAAGCGACGATCTATACAAGATTCTATCTTCTATTCCCCTATTTCTAAGTACCAAGAGACCCTTGGAATGCACGATTTAAGCTCCGTGAAGCGACTTTCAGCTCCTTTGGCTAAGATTATGCGAAAACAACCGCTAAAGTCTATTCCTGGCTCTCCTATGCTGCTAGATAAGCATAATCGTAAGGTAAAGCCGGGTAAACTCATCGCCAGAGTAGGTAAATACTCTTCTCTTACTACTAACAAGGCTCTGGACATAATCAAAGCTTGCTCGCTTACTAATATCGATTACTTCTACACTAATAGCCCTTCTTATCTCTTTAGACCTCAAAACTTCTACAAATACAGACAGCATAATAAAAATGGATTATGGACTTGCATGGTAGAGAGTCAGGCTAAAATAGATTCTGCTAACTGGTACGATAGACAGATGATCACTGCTGCTTGTATCTCTAAAAGGGTGAAACGCGGCGAAGTGCTACTTGCCAGAAGCCTTACTTGGATAGATAAGGACTCTAGACAGATTTATTTCGATAAAATATACGGCTACAACGATGCTATGGCCACTAGACTAAAAATAATCATGCTTGACCATGGATTCAAGCAAATCACACAAAATATCAACAAGAAAGATCAAAAGTGTACTCATGAACTCAAAACACCAGGATATCTATTCCCTGCTATGCCTATGAGGGATTCTATGATCTATTTTAACCTCGATCTCTCGGAAGTATCAAACATCCCAGATGAAAACCATTTTGTTATCTGTCCTGATACTATAAACTACTACGCAGGTGGTCGTATATCAGATCCTACTAGAATCAAAGGCTTCTGCCCTCAATGTGCTTCCGAACAACCTCTAGCCGGAACCTTTATTCAAGATAAAAAGATCCTAGGATGCCTATTCTGCTCTTACATGGAAAATGGCATTGTCTGCTCCGATAAAGACTACTCTTCCAAAAAAGCTACTAAGGCTTTCTTTAAACACAACTACAATATCAATATCACACCTAATTTCTCATACTAAAACACAACGATCTATGAAATACACAAGAAAAGAAGAAATCGAAGCAATGCAGTGGCAAAGAACAGCTATTAAATTCGATAGAATAAACAATTTCCTAAGAGGAACAGAGTATAGGTTCAAATGTACTCTAGCTGAAGATCCTCGAATAATTGGATTGAATGAAACTATGAACCTATTAAATGAAAATGATTGGATCATTAAAGATGCTAATCTTGAGATCTCTGTTCTCACTAATAAAGAATTTGAGAAGATGTGCTTCCAAATGGATAATGTATCAATAAAAGAACAAGGTATCGACGAAATTGACATCGATAAAGAGTTCAAAGACTTAATACTTGCTTACAAAGCTTACGTCGGACTCAGAACTGAAGTAAAACACTTCTCTGGAGACAAAATAGTAGGCCAAAGAATAGAAGATGATCTAGATATATACGAGGTGATCAAACATTCAATAGATATTACAGATTCTAGCAAAAAAATTACATTGTCTATCAAACCTCTTATACTCTCAGTCGAGGGAACTAGATATCAATTAAATGGACTAGCTAAAACACATAAAGATCTCCATGTCTGCGCTATGATTGTGATGCTTATGGAATCCAAATTAATAAGTCTCCAACACGACCTTTCTAACATAAAAAGATTTATGAACACTAATAACCAAATAAAAAGGGGCAGTCTAACCTAAAAGACTGCCCCAACCAACATGAGTTAATACCAACCTCATTCCATTGCATCCAACGAAACCCTTGGAGATCAATAAAACCCTGATTCTTATCAATAAAAAGGCCGGTACCTCCTGGACCGACCTCATAGACTTCCAAATCTTAAAAAAGTAATTATCTATACTAAGATAATACTTATTTACCATTCATGCTTTAACAACCACATTGCTCGGTCTGGGGGTCATGTATAATATATCGGGGGTTGTCCTCTCGGACTTTCGAATACCCCCCGGTCAAGTCAGTGCCAGGCGTCGCGCGGGGTATTAGTAAATGTAACCATACGGCAAGAGCCACCCGATGAAGTAGGACCTCCTGAGAGAGAGCAAGAAGAGAGAGTGAGTACCAGAGTCAGGAGATGGAAGGAGAGTCAGGAGAGAGTACGAGAGAGAGGGAGAGAGTAAGAAAGAGATAATGAATTGATAGTGATAAGTAAAAATATTAATCCCTATTTATTCCAATACTTGAATAATTCAAATAATTGTATTACCTTTGAATTATTGTTTAACCATTTATATCAAAATCAAAATTTAAGTTATGGACTTTTATCAAATAAACAAACCAACGACGGCACAATTTATTGAAGCTATTTTAGAAAATACTTACTTTACAGTTTCTCAATTGAGGACTAAAAGAAATCAATTAAAAGTTTACCTATTAGATTACTGGTCTACATCGAATGTTTTTATTTCGTACATAAATGTGACAAATAGCGGAGGCTATCCTATTGTTTATGATGGAGATGAAAGTATAACAGAAGTTTTAGCCGAATCAATTAATGACTGGAATAGTCTATCTGAAGAAGATAAAGAGCATGAGATGGAGTTGTTTTTATCTTATGCTAAAGAATTGTAGATAATCATTTAGGCGACCTTCACCAGACTAAGACGTTCGCCAATTTTCACACCATTAAATGAAAAATTACCATGTTAGATAACCACTTGCAGCACATCATTGACAACTTATCAGACTACAATAAAAGTTGTGTAAACAGATTGAACAACTATGTTAAGTCTTCAGGCGAAGACTTCCAAGAGATTTGGAATTATTTTGTCAAAGATGTAGACCCATATAATGTACTTTCGCCACTAGCTGCGAGGGTTCAAATGTTAAGCGCATTAAATAAATTCTTAATCAAAAATCATTTTTAAACCATGAAGACACAAGACCAAGTACTACGAGCAATTCACACGCTATTAAATGATTTTTACACGCATGACTGTGATAAGACATTTGATAAGTATCTAGATATATTGATGACTCAAAAATCAATAATTAGAGACGAAGAAGTCTCTCAGGATGAACTACAAAAGACATATCAGAGTCTTATGTTCCTACAGAATTCAATGAAGAATCTTAGAAAAGTAAATTTCATTTTTGGATAAAATCCAAGGATCAAACCAGTTATTAAAAATCAAAAAAATAAAATTATTATGAAGTTAAAGAAGGAAAGGAACGGAATAGAATGTATAACCGTAATCTTATCAACCGAATCAATTGGAAAGAAAACGAGTAAAAGTATCACTATTGATAGTGCCGACTTGGAAGCACTCCAAAGGTTTATTATTGAGTCAGTAGGAGCAGAAAAAACCGTAAAGGCAAAAGTATTTGAAATGCCTACAGTTACAAGGGTGCAACTCCAGAGAAGAGCAGGCGCGACCAAATTAGGAAGTAGACGTTTTAGAATATGGAATCTAGACAAGGAACAAGTATTGAAATTAATTCTTCGCAAATTGGAAGAATAAAACCTTTAATGTCATATTAATTGTAGAATTTATATTACATTTGTATTGTGGGTCGGTCGTGTACTGTTAGAATAGACCTGAGAAATTTATATAACCTTTGACCGACTCACTTTTTTTAAACCATTTTAAATCAAATTATCATGAACAGAGTTATCGAAAAGAAAGTATTCAAATCATTGGCACAATTTAAGAGAGTTTTAAAAGATTCCGCATTCATTGAGGCGCAAAGGTTTATTAATGGAAATTGGGTCACTTTAGAGAGCGCAAAAATAGGGATCATTCAAACGAATGCATTTACACGTAAAGTAGAAAGAGAGGGTAAAACGATTGATAGTTGGATGCATTACCCAAAGTCTGATGAATACGAAATAAAAGATAATATTCTTACAATTTATTGGACAGTCCAAAACAAAAAGCAACCGATCATGCGCTATTGGATAAATCAAACATTTTAAATCAAACCATTTAAATCAAATCAAATTATTAAAGTTATGAATCAATCTAAAGTAAAGCCAATTACAATTAATCTTAATTCAGCAAAATCACAAGCTGAGTATTATTTCAACAGAGAATTTAACGCGTTAAGTCACTTTGAGACTCTTGGCAATTATCCCGAAGATTGGGATATAATACAGCCTTCAAATTCTGAGTTAGTCAGAGAGTTTGACAGAATGGACTTCGAAACATTACTTCAAGACTACGAGGAAGAAATGGACGAGGATTTTGACGCAGTAAATATTGACGCAGCAATAGAGGATGAAGATTTTGTTGAGTGGGTATCTGAGAAGTCAGAATTTGAAGAATGGAGAGACGAAAGAGAATGGTATCCTATGTGGAATACGATTTGGAGATGTAGTGACCTTTGGACTGATTCGGAGTACTGCGATACTGATGATTTATACAGAATGGGAATTGGAGTAATAGAGCATCACGAGAGTGGAGAAAACTACCTATTCATAGCAGGTGCAGGATATAATTTTTACAATCAACATTGGATTCCTCTCTTTAAGCATATTGGATGGATCAAAGAAGATGCAGAAGCGTTTAAAAAGGCTTAATCTATTTAGTCGGGCAACTTCTTAATCAGTTGTTGCCCGACATATTAATTTTATTATTAACTTCACATTTTTAGAATCATAAAATCACAAATCAATGGATATTTATAACCAAGTACAAACTCAGATTAAATCTGAGGAAATCAAAAAGAAAGAAGCGATCACATTAGCTAATTTTCAGAGAGACATAAAATATAACGAAGTCTGCATCTATCTAAAATCGTTAGGTCTTGACTTTCGGGTTGAGTGGTCAGGATGGTTTATAAGGCTAGAAATAGACATCGTAAAGGGCAGCGAATCAAAGCGAAGTAAAGCACACATTAAAATTATGCCACAAGGCAAATTGATATATTGTTGTTGCTGCAATTCTGTAAACAGATACAAGGGTAACGAAATACTAACAGAAGAAACCAAAATCCAGTTATTAGAAGAAATAAAACCCTTAGTTATTAAGGATATCAAAAATTCAACTAAATCATTTTAATCATGTCAAACGATCTCATCATTTTAAATAATAGACGCGACGAACTTTTAAAGGATGTCGCATCCCTTCAAAAAATTGGAGGTAATAAAGCCAAATTAGTAGCTACTAACAAGCAAGTTAGAAAGGTCGAATCTTGGATTAAATCACTTAAAAAATAACATCATGTTAAACACTGGCATACACATCTACTTAGTAGAATTTCACAATACCAAAGACTCTTTAATCTTCCAATCTTGGCAAGATTTTAGTGATCTGATTCCTAACTTAGGGCAAAGGCAAGTCAAAGGCTTTAAGGAATTCGACAGAGCAAAGAACAGATTTAAGAAGATAAGCAAAAAGACTGTTCTTTCTAGATGCTCATTTGATACTGATTCATTACTTTATCTAACTGAAAATTTATAATCATGGAACATTTAGAAACCTTGACAGTAATGAAAAAAATCTATTCAGATGGTACCTCTTATCTAATGGGTGTATTCAGCAATAAAGATAAGGCTCTACAATGCTTTAAAGAGAAGATGACTAACATAGTAAATAAAGAAGCTTTAGAAACTGCAATCAAAATGCTTGAACATCACAATGTAGAACAAGTAAATAGCATTAAATACACATTAGAATCAATAAAAATCAATCAAATACTATGAGAGTAAACGAACATGGTGTAGTCCTAGAGGGATGCACAGAAGTATCTCTTTACGACAATGGCAAAAGCTATTTTAGATACGAGTACATAGAGCATAAAGGCAGGATCTATTCGTCAAAATCTTTCATAGTGAATGAGAAAGGTGTATGCTCAGGAGTATGCGGATCAGTTAGCGTAGACCACGACAACTATTTCGCGACGGTCAATGATGCTGATGCACACTACAGAAAACAAGCTTTGAGATTCCTTAAAAGAAACGGACACGAAGACACAATTAATAAGATCAAACCATTTTTAATCAAAAATCAATTAACACTATTCTAATTATGAAACTATCAAAAGCAATCCAAGTATTAATCCTCAATGAGGTATACCACAAGTTAAAACAACACTTTACAATCAAAGGAAGTGTAAAGCATGATGAAAATGCAGGCCGTGAGAATGTAAGCCATACAATAGATGGATTTAATGTAATAATTTATAGTCCAGATACTACTATCCCATTTACAACAACACAAAGCAATAACTTCTATGTTAAAATAGAAAACAAGGAAGGTCAAACACTAAAAGAAGATTTTAAATTACCAACTCCTGACGTTATTATAGACGAACTACAAGAATTTTTTGATAAATATAACTTAGCTATTGACAATCAAAAAAAGGAAGAAGTAAAACAACTACTAAAGGAAGGTAAACGACTCTCAACTACAATCAGAAGTAACAAGACAGATATACAAATTCAATGTCCATCATGTGATAACTGGGAGACACAAGGAGTAGACGATCCCCGAAATCATTTTAACTCTATTGAATTCCGTAAATGGAAGAAGAACACCAAAGAAGGACACGAACGATCATTACATAAATGTGAAAATTGCTCTATCTCTTTCAATGTTATTTGGGATTACTCAAATGAATTAGAATCTTAAATCAAACTATCACCTAACCTGGGCGAAGCACCAAAGGAATATTAGCGAAGCCTACAAACTAAATCAAAAATGAATACATTAGAAAATATCATGGTATACATAGTAAAAAGAAAATACCTAAATAATTACTTTAAAGGAAATGATATACCTCTAAATATAAGAAGCCTATACAGACACAAAAATATAGAAGACTTAATAGAGCCTACTCATAAGAACTATAACGTCCACATAGTTAATGCTTTTATTCATTGCGCGATAAACAAAGGAACAGAACTAAGCCTAATTAAATACCAGTACGAAAGAAATACATTAGACTTTGATAACATGTCATTTGAAGACAACTTAATCCTTTTTCATAACAACCAAAACTCTTAATACCATGCACACAACTATAAGAAGAAGAATAACACCTAACAATATGTTAGAACTATTCAACAACCACTCTCATAAGGTCTACATTAAGCACTTCAAAAGCAATGAGGAAACACAAGTAATTGAATCCTCATTAGATACTCCTATTTCTTACTACATAACCGTAAGACACCCCGAAGGAACAAACGCCAGTACCATATTTGATAAAGCTAGAAAAGAATATCTAACCTCTAAAAACAAAACTCATGCCTAAACCTAAAAAACTAAACCAAATCAAAAAACAACGATCTTTCCCTATCACTAAACACGATAAGGCTGCATCCATTATCAAAGAACTAAACGGTTATATCTATAATCCTACCAATACTGGATACAAAATAATTCAACTCCTAAAGGAAAAACCTGATATCGATGTCACTACCATCTACACCACTATTAGAGATACACAATCTAACGTCTCGCAGAAACTTAATAGACTCAAACTACTTGGAATCGTCAACTCTCGACGACAACACAAACATATCTATTACTCCATAAGTGAAGTCAATCTTGATCTAACTCAATATGTCCTCTATCAATCTACTCAATTTTTAGAAAATCTTTTTAAAGCCAAATTCAAAAATCTTACACTAGATTCATTCTATGCACGATCAAAAAAAGAAAGAAATGTTATTAATAATTCTAAATTAACTACTAACATTTTATAACCTTCATTTTTTATCTCAAAAAATCGCTGAACACCCGTAAACATTGAGCAAAACAACCTTTGTCGACAAAAATATTTGATGTTAAAAGAGTTAAAAAAGTGCTAAAAACGGCTGAGAGAACCGCGATTGATAAGAGATTGGAGGTATTACAAAAAAAATTTTATTTATATTTGTAGAGTTTAAATTAAAGAAAAGGAAGTGAGATTAAAGAAAGTAAAGAGTTTAAGGGATTGGGAGAATAGGTGGATAGCGGAGAGAGGGATGAGAAGGGGAGAGATGAGTATTCAGGAGAGAGACGAGATGAGGGACCATGTGGAGTGGAAAGAGTTGAATAGGATAAAGCATTTTAGATATCCGAGAGATAGGAGAGTGAATTGGATATTGATGGTGTTTTATGCGATTATAGTTATTGTGGATGTATTGTATTTGAAATGTTATGTATTTGCGATGATTGTTGGAGTGCTGATGTATTTTACAAGTTTAGTAGATAGAGCCATTAAATAGAATAGATATGAGTAATAGAGAGAAGAAGGTAGAAGAGATAAGATTATTGACATTTTTTTTAGTGATGATGTTAATAGGTTTTTGGTGTGTTAGGTGTAATGCTCAGATGAACGGAGAGGTATATGTATATTCATTAACTGGTGTAGATTATGTGGTGAATGACAATTATGATTTTTTAGGGATCATAAATAAAAGGAATCAAATACAATTGTATGAAGATGAAAATGATGCTGAGGGCATCATTTATACAAGTTACTGGGTGTTGAGGGATTTACACTCAGAAGAGATAATGTACTTCTATAAGATGAATGAGATGATAGGAGTATTTATATATGAAACTGAATATAGTCGATGGAGACTGTTTAGTATAGAATAGTAAAGAATAGGAATTTTAATTATAAACCATTTTAAATCAAATCAAATTTTAAGTTATGAATTCAATTAACATTAGTAATGTAGTAGAGGGTAAGAAGATACTACAGAAGAGTAAAGTAGAACCGATTAAGGGTAGAGTGAAGTTATCTACTAAAGGTATTGGTAAAGAAGTAGTATTGGAGATGTTTCCAGATGCTTATTTGCTTAGTGAGAGAGGTAAAGTTTTTTATGTAAATGTAGGAGAAGAACTACTAACAGAAGAGTCTTATTCTTCTTATGTAGAATCGTTAGTAGTAGAGAAGCAGAAATCTAAGCAGAAGTCAACAACTAAAGGGGCTGCCGCGGATGTGGTGAAATCTACAAAAGACAACTCTCAAACTGACTCTGTGGAGTCAGTAAAGCCAGTACAACAGAACAAAAAGAAAAAAGCTAGTACAACCAAGGGTGCAAGTTTTAAGCTTGAAATGAAGGTCTTAGCGGATATGCTCGATAAAGTAAATACTGCAAGATCTGTTAACTCAGTTATATCAACTCTAGACGACTTCAGATTTAAAGCCACAAACGGTACATTGGAAATAATGGCTACCAATATTGACTCAACTGCAATCGTTTCTACTTACATCGGTTGTGATGACTTTGATGTATCAGTAGATGCAGGAATTAGAGAGATATCTAAATTTAGTGATAGTACGCATAAGTTTGAGATTCTTAAAGGTCAAAGAGAAATGCTCAAAATCAGTGGTCAAGATGTAAACTGTAAGATACCATTGGATGAACCACAAGAAGACTGTCACGATCTATGCACAGATAAACAAGTAGCAGCACTCACAATTGATACAAGACTCAGAAAGATTCTAACAGAGTCAATTAGTTTTTGTAGCGAAGATGAATTGAGATCGGCTATGTGTGGAGTCCATATATATGCTAAAAAAGGTAAATTAGTGATAGAGTCTACAGATGCACAAATTCTAATCAAAAAAACAATAGACTATACTGGTAATCCTTTTGATATCATTGTACCAAAGAAACTTCTAATGTCTGTACTGTCTTCTTTCTCTGAAAGATTTACTCTAAAGGTATTAGGTAAGAAGTTCATACTTTGTACAGAGGGTCAATTAACTTATCAATGTAGACTTAAAGATGAGAAGTTTCCCAATGTAGATGCAGTATTACCAACAAACTATGCTAAAGAGGGTAATTCCTTTAAAGTAGCTACAGACCGCTTTAAAAGTGCATTAACTCAAACTGCCTTTTTTGCTAATAAGACTACTAACCAAGTAGTACTTAATATTAGTGACTCAGAAGTTAGAATCACAGCACACGACATCGACCATAATACGTCCGCGACTAAGCTGATTAACTGTTCATCCCAGTTTAAAAACGATGTACGCCAATTATCTGTATCAGCTAAGTTTATGGCTGCAACTCTAAGTCCTACTGATAGTGTATCTACTATACAGTACATATCAGCAAATAAATGTCTCATTATTGAGAATGATGACAAAGATGAAATTAGACTTGTTATGCCAGTAATGGATGTCAATGGCTAATAAAGATGTAAGTCAATAGGAATTGTCGGGGCAGTCTGCAAAAGTGTAAGACTGTCCCCGATTTTACCAAACCATTTAAAATCAAAATCATGCCTTTACAAAGAGGATGGCTACCCGAAAATATCTTTGGATAATCAAATTACAACTAATGAAAACAATATTATTTGGATTGTTTTGGTCAATTTTAATTATAATTTTATTTGAAGTTGGTCAACAATTTATCTCATCGGAAAACCTTCCTTCATTCTATTTTGGCCTTGGATGGTTTGGATCACTATCTGCGTTGTCAATCTACAAAAAGATAATGGCAGGAGCATAACGATGTCCTGTAACATCTGCCATAACGATGGAGATATTTGCTTACCGTATTCGTTTGATTTCAATACGGTGAGTCGCAATTTCATTTAGGAGGGAGTTTAGTCGACTCCCTCTTACCTAACCATTTAAAATCAATTATGTCAGAAACAACGATTTTTAAAGATATTCGAGTCCAGTACCATCACGAATTAAATCTACACAAAGGAAAACTATTCTTTGCAGGTTTTCAATGTCGATTAATAGTTCGTAATGAAATGGCTGTACATAATGGAGTCTGGATCATTGGTAAGTCAAACATAGGCACTTACTTTGATATCATGAGTGGTGACACTTTGTTAGGTACAATTATGCTAGAAGACTCCAAATTAGACGATCTGAGCCAGTTTATCAAAAAGAAGTAGTCATGTATCTAATTTGCATAACTATTACTACTGATGCTTCATTTTGCCATCATACCAAGGCATCTGGATGGGCTTTTAGAATCAAATCTAATAAGTTTGATATCAATAGGTCTGGAAACTTTAAACGTACAGTAAGGAGCGCAGACGACGCAGAGACATACTGCATAATAAATGCACTGTTCACTCTCTTGAAAACAATGAGAGAGAATAATGCAAAAGCAAAGTATATCATTGTCAATACTGACTCTACAGTATCGATAGGTAGAATGAATTGGACATATAAAGGATTGAAAAAGCATAAGAATAAAAATCTAGGTAAAGCAATAAATATTCTCAAGAAAATAAGGAACAAATGCCAGGTGCTTGAATTTAGACACGTCAAAGCACATTCAGGAATAGAAAACAAAAGATCATACGCTAACGAGTGGTGTGACAGAGAAGCTAAAATTAAAATGAGACAAGAAAGAAAAATTATAAATCAAAAAACTAATGCAAAAATTCATGAATAGATTAATAAAAAATGATTCGAGAGTAGTCCCAATAGAAAAAGCATTAAGAGATTTTGACGATGACTACAAAAAGACATTAGAGGCATTAAACCGAATAAAGGAACATAAGATTCGAAAATTAAAGCAAAAATTAGCCTCTAAAATCCAATTCAAAAAAGGTGATATTGTTTATTCGTCAGCAGGTATAGTATTAGTTGAAAAAATTGAAGTAATGGCAGATTACAACGGACGAGGGGAAAGGATACCAGTACATGCAAGACTGCATGGAACTAGATTGTATTGGCTTAAAGGAGGATATGTTACCCCAGTTAAGAGACGTACAAAAGGATGGATTTCAGTTGGAAGTCATTTAAAGAAAATAGAATCAAATAAATTAATAATTAAAAACTAATGCAAACAACAACAAGAAAAAGAACCAAAAACATTGAACTTGAACTACTCCTGGAAAATGAAGGATATCTATTTGTGAAATTCATCTTAGGTAAAGGATATGTAGGACTCAGGAGAATGGCTTTTACAGTAGGCTTAGTCTATGGTCTATCCTTAGATGGATATAAAGGTAGATATTGTTATCAAGGTCATTCTGATGCTATGAGAGCACTTAAAAAGTGGGAAGAACTCTCAGCGCAGGGAAAGACCATTGAAGGCGACCCAGACGACTCTGAGTGGATCAAACACAAAGGAAGGAAAGAATACGCAAACCCAAATAAAATCCAATAACTATGTTTCAATTCACTAATTTAGAAGACTTTATGAGATTCCTTCATGCGAAGAATAATCCAGAGTCAGAGCAATCAACAAACGAAGAAGTTGATAAGGCAGCAAAAATATTATCTGAAATACGATACATTCAAAATCATCAAAAATCAATAATTGAATTAGACATTGAGCAAGATGTATTTGTTACTGTAGGTCAAAAAGGAAAGCCTGATAGACCATTAAGAGTCTCAGGTAAAGAACTGGCTAAGATCATGGACATCCTAACCACTGATGCAGCTGAACAATTGGCAAACCTTAAATCACAATTTGAAGAAATAAAGCTGTAATGGAAAATATTAAACTCAAATCAGGAATACTTTATCTGGAAGACTTTAAAGTAGGAAAAGGCAAGATTATTGTCGAAACATTTGACAAGACATACTCTTTCTTCTGGGGAGCAATGGGTAAGGAGTCCACGCTAAAGGACTTTCTACCTCAAACTGACTGTAGCTACTTTGCAGAAAAGCTACTTGGTCCAGTAAGCTGCTATCAGTTTGATCGAAAGAAAACATTTGCCAATTTAAGGAAAGAGATAAAGGATAGATTCCCTTGGTATATGCATACTGAGTTTCAAAAAGAAATGAGAGAAGAAATAAAACGATTCCAATCTAATTGTAACTCATCTGATTCTTTTGTTGCTTCGTTCCAGAATCTATTTACCAACTTACCTTACTATCTTATAGATGACAGTATAGAAAGATCTGAAATTAAGAAAGTACTTACATTCGAAGAACCGTGGCATATGATCGGAGAGAAATTTACTCGAGAGTATGAAAATCTTATTCTATTTCACGAACAAATGTGTACTTACTTTTATAATTTGAAAAATACTTTTATTCCACCAGAAGATGAAGAGTTTAATTATGGTCAAATAAAAAAACCAAAGACAGAAGTGAGTCATATTATATTCAAATATCAAGATGGTTCAAAAGAGGTAATGGAGTTGAATCCAGAACTTAAAAAAGATATAGAATCAATGTTCAATAAGCCTTAATAATGGAAAGAGTCAAAATCAAATCAGTATTTCAAAACCAGTTACTAAACGACCCTCAAACCTTAAAGGATCTACTAAAACTGTATCATCCCAAAATGCCTGAGCAATGGATGAAAGGAAAAGAAGTGAGAACTATCGATGGATTAGTTAAAAACCAGTACGAAGATTATGACTGTGAAGTTAGAGTGCATTACGACTGGATAACATTTCACGTACATATTGAAGATTATGGATATATAGGACTTGCAGTCACTAATAATTATCATTTACTGTACGGTGATAAGATTAGTCCTAGAGACTATCGTCGAGCCGTTAGAGACGGAAAAGTAAACTTTCAAGCCTGGAGGTTTGTAACCGACAAGTACCAAGATGAAAGAAACTTTTACGAAATATTGTTTGATGAGAGTATTCCTGATGATGAAAAAGAACTTTACGGAAATGAACACATCATTATGAATGACTTTTTCAAAGAGAGAGGATACCAACTGAAGACACCAAAAGAATTTATTCAATATTACTATTCAGATTAATTATGGAAAACACAAAATCACTTACATTCGACAAAGCAGGTCAAGATGCATTACCTGATCACATTAAAGCAAAAATGAAGGCAGACAAAGAAAAGTCTAAAGCTGATAACGAACAGAGAGAGGTTAAGATAACCGTGTGTCCCTCATGCAAAGGATGGGTTGCTGCCGCGGCCTGGGAGATGATGGATGCCGAAGACAAAAAAGAATTTATGGTAGGAGCTGCAGAAATGGATGCTGATGTAATCTCAATGACCAAGGAACAATTTAAAGAAAAGCCAATGTGTAACGAACAATGCGAAAGAAGAAAACAATCATGAAAAGAATTATAGCATTTTTATTTTACAAAGTAACAATCTCAGTTGACTACGATTGGAAGTACGGAGAGCCTAGTATCTATGGTGACGAAATGATTTGGTATTTGAGTATTGATATCGACGGAGAATGTATAGATGATATTTATTTACATCAAGATATTTTTGCATGGTTAAGATTAGATTACGACGAAACCTTAAAGGAATGCAGAATAAATGGACCAATAACCAGACGTATATTCAAATACGGATTAGATAGAAAGTACCTAGCTAATAAATTAAATTTATAGATAACCAAATTCCAAAATCATGAAAAGAAGAAAACTACAAACCAAAAACCGAGATCGACTTGAAGATGCAGAATTGTTCATCTACAATGATCCAGACGGATGCACTAGAATGATATTTACTGTTGGACTACATGATATAGTTCAGTTTGTACATATCAACACACTAACCAAAGTAAAAACCATTAATGGGATTGATATCACTTTAAATTATAATTAACTAACAGCAGGGTGGACTCACAACTTATCCATGTCATTTGTAAAATAAATAATTTATTTACGTATATTTGCAATACCATTTAAAATCAGATCAATGAAATCAAATCAACAATTCGAAGCAGTAGACTTACTTTGCGGATCAGGCGGCATGACAGAAGGGATGCATCGCAGCGATTACTTTACAGTAATCCAAGGTCTTAATCATGACCAACATGCAATAGAGACTAATTCCAGAAATCATAAAGATGTAGAATTTGTAATAGCAGACCTCTACAAGTCCAATGAAGCTGTAATTAAGAAAGCCGATGTACTAGCTGCAGGGATTGAATGTACGAATCATTCTAAAGCCAAAGGAGGTTCATCGCGAGATCCTGACAGTCGAGCAATGGCTAATGAGATTTTTAGATACATCAAGTACACAGGAGCTAACATCGTAATCATTGAAAATGTAGTTGAGTTTTTAGATTGGGGTCCTCTTATTCCTAAGAGAGATTCAGATGGCAAAATAATTAAAATTACTCGAGGTAAGAATCAAGGGAAGCCAGTAATGATTCCTGACCCTAAAAAGAAAGGTCAATACTTTCATAAGTGGTGCTACAAAATGCAGTATGATTACGGTTTTAAGAATTACAGCAAGAGAGTTCTCAATGCAGCTGACTATGGTGCTCCAACTTCTAGGAAAAGATTATTCTTATTGTTTACTAAAGAAGGTTGGGAGATTGAATGGCCAGAGCCAACACATACTGAAAAGCCTGGTATGTTTGGTCTTGAGCCTTGGATTCCATGTAGGGAATGTATCGATCTAAATAATCATGGTAATTCAATCTTTGGACGTACTCGAAAAAATGGCGACCCTAATCCATTAGTGGAAAACACGCTAAAGAGAATCGCATACGGAATCAAAAAATATGGTCCGGGTGTACCCTTCATAGCCAAGTCTTATAGATCAGAGCAAAATGTATCTTCAATTGATGATCCACTACATACGATTACAACTAAGGATAGACACGCATTGATTACTACAGAAACCTTCTACACCCAACATTATCATGGGGCGAGCAACTACGGAAGCATTGACGAGCCGCTAAAGACTATTGTAACCAAGGATGAGAAGGCTCTGGTGACTGTTGAGAAGCTACAGTTCATAGATAAATACTTTTCTGGGGAGTACAACGTCTCATCGATAGATAAGCCGTTAGGAACGATTACAACGAATACAAAGTCTAATCTTGTGACTTGTGATATCGTAAGAGGACCATTTGAGAAAGAGGTATCAGTAGAGTTACTTCAGTTCATCTCTAAGCATTTTGGAGGTAATCACGCGAGCAGTCTGGATAAGCCATTGCACACCATTACAACCAAAGATCATAATACTCTGATATCTTGCTATATTGGTGACGGTACATACTTGCTAGATGTAAAAATGAGATGGCTAAATCCTAGGGAATTGGCTATGTGTCAGGGATTTGGAGAGGATTACATTTTAACTGGCACTAAAGCACAGCAAACTAAGGGGATCGGAAACAGTATTCCACCTCAATTAATCACTGCAATCTCTAACAGTATGGGGAAAGCTAACTTGCATAATATTTAACAACAATAATTTTTCACTTTTAAATCTACACGTAATGAACAAAAGAAATGCTATTTTAATTATCGATGGTCAAGTCGATTTCTGTGACCCTAAAGGAGCCTTGTTTGTCCAAGGAGCTGAGGAAGACACACAGAGGACTGTTAAGCTAATAGAGGACAATGCAGATCACATTGACTACATCTCGTTAACACAAGACAGTCACCAATCTCTACACATCGCTCATCCAGTATGGTGGAAAGGCAAAGATGGAAGCAATCCACCTCCATTCACTTTGATTTCTAGTCAAGACATTAAAGACGGAATTTGGACTCCACAACTATATGTAAGGGAATCAATTTCATACATTGAAGAACTTGAAAAGAATGGAGAGTATAAGCATTGTATCTGGCCAAAGCACTGCATCATTGGTTCGTCGGGAGCAGCTATAGTTCCTGAGCTTATGAATGCTGTTCTTAACTGGCAAGAAAAAACAATGTCTCTGTACGAAATAGTGCAAAAAGGAGAATTCCCATTGAGTGAACACTTTGGAGCATTAAGAGCAAATGTACCTTATCCTGGTCAAGAGTCAACAGAGTTCAATCACGGACTATATGCAAAGCTGAATAAGTACTCTAAAGTATTTTTAATGGGTCAAGCTAAAAGTCACTGTGTTGGAAACACATTGAAGCAAATGCTTAATTACTGTCCAGACTTATTACCTAAGTTGAATGTGGTTACTGATGCTATGAGTGACGTTGCAGGATTCGAAGGTATGGCTGACTCTATTTTTGCTGAAGCTGAAAGCAAAGGAGTTGTTCTTTGTACAACAGCAACAGCTCAATTTTTGAAATAATTTTTATCACAACTAAAATCCAAAAAGAATGGAAAGTTTAGATTTTGGCGTATCCTTTGGGAAGCCTAATTTTAACCCTGATGACATTCAGGTAGATGATGTAATGTTAGTAACATTCGTCATAGATAGAAGTGGTTCTATCTCTAATTATGTCAATGATATGAATGATGCAATGTCTGAAACTCTTAAAGAGTGGAAAGGATCTCATCATTCAGACAAAATAATGTATTCAAGAGTTGATTTTGATTCTTCAGTAGAAGTAGTTCATGGATTCACTCCAATTGCTTCAGTAGATCATATTGATGTAAGTCCAAGAGGAATGACTGCATTGTATGATGGAGTTTACACAGCTCTTGAAAACAGTAGAAGCTACTACGAAAGTATCGTAAGCTCTGGTGCTGATTGTAAAGTAATGATTTTCGTCTTCACTGATGGAGATGACAATAGTTCATCTAAAAATCCTTCTGATGTAAAAAAGAAGCTAGATGAGATTTACTCAAATGAAGAGAATTTCGGAAACTTTGACTTAGTATTATTTGGTCTTAATGACCCATCTTACTTCAAAGGTGCAGCACAACAGATGGGAATCACTAAAGTGGCTGTAGATGACCCAAGTGATCCAACTCCAATCGGAAAGAAGATCAGAGGAATGATTACAGTTGCTTCTCAGTCAGTATCGTCTGGAAGTACCGCGAACATCGCAAATGTTACATTCTAATGATTAAGGAACTCAGTAAAATAGGTTCCACTCATAAGACGAATGAAGATAGCCAGTACGTATCTGATACGGAACGCTATCTTTATTTATTCGTCTCAGATGGGTGCAGCGGAGGACTTGACAGCGCATTCGCATCAGGTCTATTCAAAAAGATGTTCAAAAAGATACTCATTGACAAAAAGAACATGGGTATCTTTTTAAAACAGCCAAAGGAAGAAGCTCTTTATATAATGAGAGAGTTATTTGAAGATCTAAGAATATACAGAAAAAATTTATCTCTAGAGAAAAATGAATTGGAAGCAACAATTGGAATATGCGTAATAGATAAATATACAAAGAATGCTATAGTAGTCTTCTCAGGAGATGGGATATATGCTATCGATCACAATATAGTATCAATTGATCAAAACAATCAACCTAAGTATATTTCTCAATATCAGGACTGGAATGATTTTAAAGAATCTCTAACCATTGATTTATTCGCGTATACAGATCAAGTTGCTTTAAGTACGGATGGACTAGAATCATTTAGAAGTAATACCGAGAAATTTAATCTATCTGAATTGTTTATCAATGACAGATGGAGGAATGAAAACAAAACCTGCCTTAGTCGCAAGTTGAAAATGCTGAGCAAGGGAATATTCCCAGGTTACGAAAAGATAATTAATCAAGACGATATTTCATTAATAATTTACCAATGCAATTAGGCAAAGAAATCAACGGAGGTGGGGAAGGAACAATCTATGAAGTAGCAAACAATCCTAGCTTAGTAGCTAAGATATATCACGACCCTAAAAGATGTGCTCATCTAAAAACAACTATCAATGATTTTAGGAAACTACCTTCTGAATTCATTAAGCCACTTGATACGATTGACAAATCAGGAGTTATAATTGGTCATACAATGGATTATGTAGATCAAAGCTACTATCCTATTTCTGGACTTAAATACCAATCTTTCTGCACTAAAAAGAAAATATCAGATAAACAGAAAGTAATACTGCTCGAGAAAGTAAGTTCGTTAGTTCAAGAAGCTCACAACATAGGATTCGTTATAGGCGACTTAAATCCTGAGAACATACTTACTAACGGAAAAGAGATAAGATTCATTGATACAGCCTCATATCAAACACCAGGAGGCAGACATAACCAAGTTTTGCAGCCCGAAATCACTGATTGGTATTACAACGCTAAAGTATCGAAAGAATCAGATTGGTTTGCATTGTCAATTATTATGTTTGAAGCAATGACTCATACTCACCCATATAAGGGTCAGCATCCTAATTATAAAGGTGCTGATAAACTGAAAAACAGAATGATTGATAAATTCTCTGTAATGAGAAAAAATGCAGGTCTTAAAATACACAAATCATACAGAGAATTTACCGGTCACCAAAAAGATATTTACTTTAAAATAATGGAAGAAGGATTAAGAGTTTTTCCTTCATTATCTAAGGTTGTAATGGCCCCAGTTGTTAAGATTGATCTATCATCTGATAAAATACATGAAAAATTAGTTTATACAGGTGACATTATAGACTTTCATTTTAACGGGAATAGATTTCAAGTTAATGGCAATGTTTTTGAAATAAAAGGAGTTCGTTGGGTTGAAGAAATTGGTAAGGGGAGATATTTTTCTGATAAGAAAATATTCACAAATAAAGAAATGCCTTTAGCTATATTTCAACACAAAACTGGATCGAACCTTATAGAAGTTATAGGTGACAAAATGAACATTTACACCTTAAATAAATCCGGCAATAGAATACTATATAGGAGATCTAGGGATATCTTTAGGAAAGCATTGACATTTGGATCAGGTATGATTTTTAATACATCTAAGACTTCTTTTGTGTTTTCTAATGTAAATGATAATCTAGCATCTTTTGAATATGGATTTAGAATACTTGACGCAAAGACGTTTGGATCAATGGCTGTATTCAAATACAAAGAAGGAACCGAAATAAAATATGCCTACTTCGAACTTAAAGGAGGTGGAAAGAAAAAGTTAGAAATTGATGAATTTAAATCATCATGTATGAACAAAGATTTTGTATTTGAGCCTGCAGACGGTAAAATAATAGTTTACAGAATCAAAGATATGCAAGTAGTTTCAGAGATAGAGTGCCCTAAATGTAACTCACATAGTAGTTTGCATTTTAGCACAGGAGGAATCCTTTTAGTTAATCACGATAGCATCTATTTAATAAATACAAAATAATGAAAGCATTCATAGGTAAACCAAGATCAGGAAAGACAAGATCATTAATAATTCTCTCATGGAAAGGGCAAATCCCAATTGTATGCCGCGACCCAGATAGAATTAAGATGCAGGCTCTAGAAATAGGATTGAAAATACCCAAACCATACACTTATAGAGATTTCTTCAAGGATACATCAGCTAAGATATATGGGATAGAAAATAACAACCAATTTCTATTTGATGAACTTGTAGATGGAATATCTAGATGTTATAATGTACAGATAAGAGGCGTAGCAGACAGCTCTTTCTATGATGAGTCTAAAGAAATTAAGAGTAGCCCAGTTGCTCCTGAGAAATTACCTTTCATTCGTACAGCTCTTTTGAATATAAGACACGTAGCAAAAAAGTTTGATGAATACTTTGCAATATCTTTAATATTTGCTTTTGTATGTTTTATTTGTAGATTAGGAGCAGTTGATAATAGCTTTATAGCTGATCCTTTTTTATATGTATTGGCAGCAGTTCTATTTGTTAATCATCAGATAATACTATTAATTGATGTGGTCGAAAACAGAATAGGATTAAGATAATATGAGAGCCTTGAGGAAGCGAGCAGGAAGCTGAATTCGACGCAGGTGAGGTGTACACGTCAGGACTGGACTACCGCAGGCACAACTGCCTTTGAATAAGCTCCTGTATGGCTCTGGAAACCCACAAATTACATCCACACTGTTGGCTCTCTATTTTTTTTAACTAAACAACTAATAAACCATGAATACAATTAAGAAAGGTGTAGTAGCCATGAAAGATGGTAAGTACTGGGGATTACAGTATGATGATGGTCGGTCTAAACACTATGATTTTGGTCCACTGAAAAATGCTAAAGTTTCTGATCCTGAGTTTTGTAAGAAAGCTACAGACATGGCACCTAGTTTCCAATTCGAACAATTAAAGGATGCTGTATTGATTCCTATTACAATCACAAATACATATACATTAGAGCAATGAAAAAACTAATATCAAAATTCAACAAGTCATACTTAAAGCTAGTCATCTACTGCTTTTTTGCTATCGCAGCAGGCATCCACCTTGTTGTCTCGCCCGAGACCGTAAAGCCTATAATCATAAGAGTTATAGGATCTGTATGGATACTAGAAGGAGGTAATTACTTTCTGAAGATTATTCTTAAATACCAAAGACAAAGGAACGAACAGTATCTCCACAATAGAAGAAATGGAGAGTATATGCTAATTAATGAGATGACTAACGGACATCTAGTCAACACAATTAAACTCTACAGAAGAAAAGGATTAGATGCTTCTAAGTATTTAAGAGTTTCAGACAGTAGAGGATTGATAATTAAAAGAGAAGGCCTATGAAACATATTCAAACAAATGAATACAGGCTCAATGAGAGCGAAATAAGAGATGCAATATCTAGATATCTTTCGACTACCAAGGGATTAACAGTAGAAAGTAAAGATATTAGCTTAGAATGCAATTTATGTAATTCAGCTGATATAGACACCACTGAAGCTAGAATTGTTGTTGTATCCAAAAAAGATATAACATGAATATTCGATTCAAATACACAGAACCACCTAAGTGTAGGATCTGTAGAAAACAAATGAATATCTGGAATCCTTACACGGACATACATGAACACCAGGAATGTAGTGTAAACAAAATATCTAACAGTCTTATTGACTTTATAAAAATAGAATTATGCAAACCCAAACAATAATTAGAAGGTACAATCCTGATGATATGAATACTGTTTTCAGTGAGATATTAAATCTTGTGAAACAGTCAAGACGAAAAGTAGAGACTTCACTTATTTGTGGATCAATTGGAATAAGGAATATCCAAAGATTTATGAGGGAAAAAGAATTTGCATTCGTATTTAAAACGATGTCTTTTCCTGCGGATAGTTTGGATTTCTTTTTTGCTGAATTTCCATTTAAGCTTAAACACAATCTAGAACTTGACAATGATTCTTTAATTAATCCAATTATCTATAAGGGATATCCATTGTCTTCAGGTATAATTAAAGTAATGGTTGAAGGCAAGATATTAATGGAGTTTTTATTGCAAATACCTAAACTAGAAAGAGGTGAGAATTTCGTAACAAAAGAGGACATTGAATTAATAGAAAAATACAAAAAAAATTGGAGTAATCAATACGAAGAAGAAGATGACAGCCAGGGATAACCTAGACGAAATAATCAAAAGACACGGTGAGCCAATCTATCGATTTGTTCCCGGACCTGATGAAGACGAAGAGGGATATGATCCTATACCTACTGAGATTGTACTATTTGACATGAAAAGAGAAGGTAACGGCAGAATAATGGCCTGTCACACTTATGGCAAAGAATGGTACGTAAATGGCTCTGAGAGACACGTTATCAGGCATTTTCTACATAAAATGAGAGTAATTGAAGACCTAGTGCCTAATGAACACATCCCTTACACTTGCTACATGGAATCTCAGGGCAGAAATGGACGATGTAAGAAGCATTGCGGAAATAATAACTACTGTGAAAGAAAAGAAGTCTGTGATAAATTTGTCGCAGGCAAAGTAAACTGGCTAGTCTGCCAGAATTGTACTCATACTCAAAATCAACACTAATGGAAATGTCAGAAGGACTATTAGCCAAGCTTTCACAAGCTTTGAATCATATCGAAACTAACTCTATAACTGCTCCAGTAGCTATAGATCAAATAGTCTTTCCAAATGAAAAGACCAGGATACTACTGATGGAGACGATCAGGAGCTGTATGGAGATATCCGAAGCTAAAGAAGAAAACTATCACATTCAGAAGTTAGGTAACAAGATATCCGAATATGAAGAAACAAAACGGATGATTACCAATGATGAAGCATGCTCCCTAAGAGAAGATATTAGCACCGTAGCTTATCGAAGTTTAGAGATAGATCTACCTATTTTAGAAAGAAACAAAAATAAATTTATGTTTGATATGCAGCAGAAAGACGCTGAAATAAAAGCTATGTATGGTAAGATTGAAGCAGCTGATATCGAGGTTTTAAAAGCTGAAGGCACTGAGTATAAAAGACTATTTGATGAGTATTACGATAAAGAAGGAGAGTATAAATTGAGTGCCAGTATATCCGATTCCAAAGCACGTAAAACATTTAAATCCAGTGAGTTATATCAAGAAGCATTAAAGACGAAAGCTAACCTTAGAATAGACTTAGCCAAGCTCCAGAGTGAACACGTAGAACTGTCTAGAGAGTTCAATGATTGGGATGGTATGTTCTGGCGAACTAAGGATCGATATAAGTTTGCAGCAAATGTAGGAGATGCAATGTCATACAGAAAAAATAGAGAATAAATAAAAAATTTATTTTATATTTGTAGTCGAAAGTATTATGTCATTTTAAATCAAAATCAAAATCAAAGTATTATGTCGAAAGTAGAAGTTCAAAAAATGAAAATCATTGGTCAGGAGAAATTTGTCCAAGGGTTCACTAAAATCTTAGAGATATTCTCTGAGTCTAATGGTAAGATCAAGCCACATTCATTTACAATTGGTCCAAGTGGGTCTGGTAAGACCTCTATCATTAAGGAGTTAGCAAATCGAATGGGAATTAATTTTGTATCAATAGATGGTGCAGGATTAACCAAAGAAGGTACTTCTGGTAATTCACTCTCTAAAGCTTTTGGAGAGCTCAAGAATTTTCAGAATAAGCTTACAGTAATATTTGTTGATGAGTTCGACAAACTATTGATTGCAGGAAATTCAAATTCTGAATTAGCACATGAAACTACTACCGGTGTTCAGAATGAGTTTTTGAATGCTTTAGAAGGTTCTGAAGTTTCAATCATGGCCGACTACGGTAAGTTTGCTAAAATCAATATTAGCAAGTGTTTATTCGTATTTGCAGGAGCATTTAATGGAGAAGAGGGAATTACAAGAACTAGACTTGCAGGCCTTGGAGTCAAAACAGAATTTATTGGTAGAGTTCCTATTGTCTTTACATTGAAGAAGCTTAAACTCGATGAATTAAATCAAATTGTAGATGTTTCACCTACACTTGATCAGTATTGTGAACTTTACAGTATTGAATCTAAGACAGTTAGAAAGTGGGTAAAAGAGAAGTTAGCAGAAGTTTACGAAGAAAGCTCTATTGGAGCAAGAGAGATAGACCAACTGGTACATAGATACTTTGTTGAAGAAGTTTAGTACTTCGATTTAATGCTTTGGGCAGCGCAGAGGGATCTTGCGTTGCCCTTTTTACCAAACCATTTAAAATTACAATCAATGTCAGAAATCAAAGTATTAGTATTAAACGAAAGTCATTTAACTCCATCTGGATTAAAGAGAGTTGAGAACGGAGAAAGAGTAACAGCTAGTTCTGAGTTCTTTGGATTAGAGTTAGGTAGGAAAATGCTGAAGAACAATATTGTATATTTTAGAGGTTACGCAAAACCTTTAAGGAACAGATTCCCTCATAATGACATTTGGATAAAAATAGGAGTTTATCTGAGCATCCATCACACATCAGTTGAATTAACATTTCAATCAATTAGTTACCTTAATTTCACCAATACTCTTGTATTATACAGTAAAGAGGATAGTAACTTTTACTTAGCGAAAGGGCAGCATGCTATTGATCTTATTCTAAAATTAGGATTAACTTTTGAAATTAAAGAAGAAGAAGTAACATATGAGGGTACTGGTCATAGTTCTGATTTTGTTGATATAGCTTATATTAATGGAGATAAGAACTTAAATATCCTTAAATACATGACTGGAGGTGCATATGAGGTGCCTGAAGAGACTTTATCCGCGCCAGACAGTGATGAAGCCGAAGGCTACTATCCATTTCATCAGAGCGTCTAAAAAGCACATAGATATGCACTAGCACCATCAGGAAGGGATTTTAATCCACTTAGATTAGTATCAACAGAAGAAGAATAATGACAGAATTACAACTATACAAATTCATCCAAGAGAATAACATTGAGTGGCATTGGAGAGAGACTGATAACGGCCAAGATGTCTTTATTTGGATATCACCAGGTACATTAGGCGAATGGTGTGAAAATATGCTAGGTTATGGATTCTTTGATGATGGTGGACTCGAAGTAACATTGACTCACGGAGGACATACAGTCTTCGAAATGAATGATATCTGTGAGCATTTTAATATTGAAATTGAAAACGTATTTCCAAAATAAAAATAATCAAAATGAAAAATTTACCTGTAAAATTAATGATTTTAGGAATTTTATTAATTTCTATTTCAAGAATAGGAATTTACTGTCAAAACAAAAAAAATGACACAGAGTTTACTGAAAAAAAATTACATAAAAAATCATCAGAATTAAAACACTCTAATGTAAAAATAGATAGCTTAGTTGACGATAAATTAATCACCTCAGATGTAAAAATAGGAGGCTATTATAATATTCCAGAATGGATATGGGTCCACAGCGAATTAACAGAAAGCGGTTCTAATAATTGTGGAATAAGTTCAGAAGGTGTTGTTTATGTAGTAGGTGAATATGACAAAGACCATGTGTTATGTAAATACATAACAAGAAAAAAATTATATGGAACAAATTGCATCGATGGAGAAGAGTTTTTAATTAAAAAATCAATTTTATCGCAATTTCAAAAAAAATACGATTTAAATAAAAAAAGAGAAATAGAGCATCGAAAAAAATTAGATTTAATAAGAAGAACATATTAGAATGAAAATCGAAACAACAGAAAAAGGACACATCGTACTGAAAGAAGTATATAGTGGATTAACCTTAGAAACTAACTCTGGAGAGACTATCTCTATTTGCATGAGAGATAGTGGATTTGAGGTTACTTATGAAGGTAAAAATTACACTGCCCAAAAAGGAGTAATTAATTTAATCGGAGAGATGGATGATCCTACTGCAGGCAAAATTAAGTTTCATTCAAAAATTGGTGGCGTATTTGGACCTACACAACCATTTGAAAATGTTAAACGATATACATGTCAAGACATTTACGATCTATTGAAAAATTTTTTGACTGATAATTTAGGAGCAGTATATGTTGAAGTTATTCAGAGATTACAAAAGATAAGACCCGGCAATGGTCCATGGACTGAAAAAGATATTAGAGAGCATGCAGGTTTATCACCAGAAGCATTAATAAAAATGTTTCCTTACAATCTTCACTTTCAATCAATAGGTAGAGGTATCCGAAACCCTCAAAGGCAAAAGATTGATTTTGATAAAGTTGAGAAAGAAGTAATCGAGGACAGTCTAAGAGCAAGAGATGAGTACTTGGCGAAAACAACTCCTGAACAATGGACAGAAAGAGGTAAAGTAGATCCGGCTTTCAAAGTAAATGATGAAGAATGGTTAAAAGCAGGATATAAGAGCAAACCAGGATTAGATGTTAGAACAGCAGAAGTAAAAGAGCGAATAACTAGAAAGGATCTCGAAGATGGTAAATATCCAGATGCACCATCTGGAATGTATGGCGGCCTATCCAATCAAACAGTTAGACATTTTAAAGTGCCAGACGATGACTATACACCTGAAGTCATTAGCACTCAATATGTAGATTCTCAACAAAGAGGTCAAATAGCCCCAGTATCATGCGACCTAAAAGTTCATCAAGACCCGTCTGAAATTAAAGTAGGAGAACAAGTGGAGCATACTCTTGGTAAAGTAAGGGTATTTGATATTATAACAAGAAAAACTCATATTGTATTAGACTGCAAAGTTGATGTAGGAACAAAATTTGGAGATTGGGAGACAATAACTGAAGGGCGAATCCATACACATAATAGCTTTTCTCACGAAGTAAAATATATAGGGTCAGTACAATCAGGTAATACATATCAAATTTGTAAAACATGATTTATACTGGATCATCAAGAGAAGGTGAAGACATTAGAGTGGCACGAGGGGCTTATACAGATCCCAACGACCCTACTCGGTGGTCTTCAGAGCCATATCCGTCGCAGAGAAGGGAAGCAAGGCTATATAACCGCCTAATAGACCATATTGACGGTAAAAGGACTGTACTGGAAGAATTAGAGCTTGTCAAGGCAGGTAAATCGACTATGCCTAGAATGCTCAGAGATTATATTATCAAACTTTGTGAAGAAACATATCAAGTATGAGATGGAAAAAATTTAAAGGACAGAAGTTAGAAACTGGTGACATCATAATGACTAACCATGGACTAGCATTCATTGACTCTGCGTACACTACTGAAGAACCAAGTAGGATATCTTCTATCCCTGAGTCTTGGTCTTGGAGCTTTGAAAATGGAGACATTAACAGAAGAGAACCTTTAGTAGATGGCAAGTTTGTACATGATTGGATATCTCCTGATGATGGTACAATAAAGAGTCCTGACATTTCAGATAGGATTCAAATACAAAAAGTGATTAAATTTATTTAGATTATGAGTTACACTTACAAACATCCAAGAGCAGCAATAGCTGTAGATCTTGCAATTTTTGATCTTAACTTTCTTCGCGTATTGCTAATTAAGAGGAAGAATGAACCCTTCAAAGACAAATGGGCGCTGCCTGGCGGATTTCATGATGTACGTGAGACTCTTATTGAATCAGCTTTTAGAGAATTAAAAGAAGAAACGGGTGTCCATAATCTCAAGCTTAGACAACTTACTATAAAAAGTGATCCTAATAGAGACCCAAGAGAGCAAGTGATATCAGTACCCTTTATAGGAGAAATACCTAAGAATACTGCAATAAAGGCCGGAGATGATGCGAAAGAGGTTAAATGGTTTAAAGTAAATGACCTGCCAGATCTTGCATTTGATCATTTTTCAATAATAGAAGAAGGAATTAATACATAAATTAAAACAAATTAGAATGGACAAATTTTGGACTGGACTAGCAGAAAATTTAGGCTTAGTGGCCAGAATGAGAGTACAACAAGAATACAGAAGTAAGTTTTTTCAATTTTTCAAAGACACATTTGATAAAAATAAAAAATAATATGTTACAAATTTTTAACTATTAAATCAGTATTATGATTATCAAAACATTTTTCATCAGTTTCCTTTTTATGATCTCAACTCCAACCGTTGAGACTGCACCTGTAATATTTGAAGAAATTCAAACAGAGTGCTATGAAATAGAAGCCCCAAGTTCAGTATTCTGCGATGGTTGGGACCATGGATACAAAGAGGGATACTGTTACGGTCAGCAGTTTTGCAATGCACCTTTTCCTCCATTATGTCCTTTTCCTAATTTTGGAGAAGAGTCATACAAAGATGGATACAATAGAGGGTTTATGCGAGGTATGAGTGATAAATAACCATACTTTTCTTCATTGAATTTCCCCAACTGTCTTGATTGGCAGTTGGGGTTTTTTATTCCACTCCAGTCTCTAAGGGATCATAGTCAACCATGGCAGCCCGAAGTATGACTTGCTTGTTTGCAGCCTTCTTTACAATCATCCTTACACCTACAAAATCATCTGTCAATGTATCTGATTCTGTAACACTTGTAATCTTGTAGTTGTTATCATAATCCTTAATCTCAGGATTATATCGATCAAATACTGGGCTTCCTTTAGGAACTGCATTTTTGATTTTAGTAATCTTAAATCCATTGACCTTATTTTCTACCTTAATCTCACACTCACCATCCTTAGACTCAGCTGATGTACTGTACTGGTCTTCTTCATCACTATACCTCACAGACATCCATCCAGTAGACTGATATCCATTGTAAAGCATGATTCTCTCTACCAATCTCTCATCGATAAGCTCTCTTTTGATTCCTCCTGGTAAGTGCTCAATCAATTCACCAACTATTCTCACAGAATTAATCTTAGAAACAGATCTATTCTTTAAAGCAATCGGTATTGTTACATCAATATACGAATGATACTGAGTTCCATGGAAATTATTGAATCTACCTTTGGTCCAATGACTAGCAATCTTATCATTCTTAATTGTCATCATATCAAACCTATTCCAGATAAATACCTCAGCATCCCAACAATGCTTTGATATGTATTGCTGCTCATTTCTCTTAGTGTCAAATGAGATCAACAAATTATCTTCTTCCCAGAAATCAAGATTCTTGATATCACAATTCTGTTTCTGATAAACCCACTTACCATTGTTATCTTTATGAACACCTTCTTTCAGCTTGTAATCTTTCTTATACAAGTAGAGTATGTCATTCTTTTTATCGAATGCAATATCGTAGTGTACTCCTGATTTACATTTCTGATCAACTTTGTCGAAGTCTGGCCAATGCTCCAAGATGTTCAGCCCCCAGTTACAATCAAAGTAATCCTCCATTCCTGTGAATGGTTGCTCTTGGATACCATTAGACATTCGGTATGGTCTTCTAGCATCTCTATCCCACCACCAATAACCATCAGGCAAATTAGCGGACGCATTCGGGTCTTTGTTCCCTGCATAACCAGTCTCTACACCTCCAAATAAATCAGTGTTATCAATAAACCTACCATTCTTATCAATTCTAATTTGAATCAACGAATCTGTAGTGTGAGCAAATAATCTATCCCCTCGAGTAACCATTCTTGTAATAGCGCCTCTAGTTCTAGGAATACTAAAATTTTCATCTGTTCTTACATTCCTCCAAGCATTAATATGACTCTTTGGATTCTGCATCTGTCCTGCAATGATATCAGTACTGTATTCTTCTGGACACCATTCAGTATCGTAATTCACAGGTATGCCAAATATCACTTCTAACCAATTAACTACATTGTAATCAATATTATAGTAATAATAGTTGTCTTCGAGTCCTCTGAGGTGCTCTCCTAGCTTCATTTGCCACTTACTACCACCTGCAGCCGTTACGTGTTGACCGTTCTCAATATCTGGATAGCAACCATCTAACTGAAGGAGTCTGTCAAACACTTTGGTCATTAGATCATTACCAGCCCAAAAAATAATCCAAGCAAGACCGAGTAAAATTAAGAATACACCTATTGCAATTCCAATAGCCGATGTAACTGAAGTAGATCCAGGACCTAATACAGTATTGGCTAAATTCTCACTAAGATGATCAATACCTTCAATTATTAAATAAAATCCTATGCCGAATTTCCAAAGTATATTCAGAAGAACTCTAAGTAAAACTTTCCATCTAGGTGGTTCGATTAGTTTCTTAAAGAATCGATTCATCCAAGATAGTCTCCAATTCGCTCCATTAGGGAAGCTACTGTCAAGGAATAGGGTTTTAAGCTTACGATAAAATACTTCAGCTATACTTGAAGGGTCTTCTATTGATTCTCGAAGTTGAATACTTCCAGTACCTCGATATCCTAACTTAGCATCTGATGGCACGAAGATATTAACGAATGTAGAAAGAGCACTAGGAAAGAACACATCAGCCCATTCGCCCTGAGCAGGAGCAGTAACAGTATAGCCTGTAGTATCCGTAATACCACGCATTCCAGGTCTTAGGTTAAATCTATTCCTTACATCATTTTCATCTCCTGTGTGTGGTACGGTACCACAATCTATAAATCCTATATTCCCAAGTAGATTATTGAAGAACGCATCTAAAGCTTCAATAAAAGGATTCATAAAGTCTGGTATCTCTATCCCTAGATTATCTAAGAAATTAGCAACTATTCCAAATGAAGGATTAGTACTGATCTCTTCATGAACTTTATCTGACAAAACAGAAGTTCTCTTATAGCTATAATCACCAACACTAGAAGAACCAACTATCCCTTGAACTACAATACCTGTTTTTTGATGATAATCTAACTTAGTACCAGATAAACCGAGCGGAACATAAGTTCTGTTGGCCACTGCACCATATTGTCTTGGTAAGAATCTCAATGATGAACCATACCAAGCTCTAGCATCTGGAATTAAAGCAAAATGATCAATCCCATCACCAATGAAGCTTGTATCACTTTCATCATCTCCTCCATTTGTACTTCCATATTCGAAGGCAAAAGGATCACTAAACCCATCTTTATCACCTTCAAATTCAATATACATTCCTGACTCTCTCCACTTATTGTTAAATCTATATGTAAACTCACCTGTTGTACCAACACTACCATCAGCTTCTACAAACTGCATTCCTTTGATACATCTAAATATAGGTGTCTCGCCAATTGCTGCCGTTGTAGACTTATTAAGATTGACTCCTTGCCTTACTCCTGCCTGATTAAATCTTGGAATAGTTGATTTTTCTGGCTCTAATCCATTTGCATAATGTCCGTACCTGATTCCTTGTCCATAAACTTCCAATTCTGTAATCCAGAAGTGAGCATCCATTCTATTTCTATAGAGCATAACATCAGGTGACTGCAAAATATATGCAGGAACAGTACTTGCAGATCCTCGCCTGAATGAGTTGTTGAATGCCCTTTGTATTGCAGGATCATAAAACTCAGGACTATTAACTCCATGTTTAGGATGTAAATGCGTCTCTCCATATATTGGACCTTCGAATGTTCCATGAAGTATTCCACTATTAAGTACTGTTTTTTCAGCTTCTAATAATGGCGCTTGATTGATATCAAATGGTTGATTCTCACAAAGGTAAGGTTGTAATTCATCTGGAATTTCAATCCCTTCAACACTAAGACCTGTTAGTATAACCCATGTATTATCCAGTACATTATTTGCAGGGTTTAGATGACTTTCTACATTTGATCCAGTAGAAGCAAAATGAACCTCTTTAGTACTAGATGGCACTCTGAAGTGTCGAACTGGCTTTCCTGCTAGATCTCCATACATCTTCTCACAATCTAATCGACTGATCGTTTCAGGATACAATTCTTCTGATTCAGCATATCCAAAGCAACCATGACTAAAGTAAATAGGCTTTGTTCTGATTGGGATACAGTCTTCATCGTTTTCATCTCCTGCGACATGGGAGTTACCATTACGGCCAAGAGCTCTTTCTTTAAGAGCTAAAGGAATATTTTTATTGTCAAAATTAACGGCAGGATGTGGTTCGAAGATGTGGCTACCATTTACGTAATGCCAATAACCACCAATACATTTAAAAGTAATCTGATTGTGGACTAGGAAGTCTCCATCTTTATAGTCAGGTCCACATTTCCATTCAGATTTAAGGTAAGTAAACTGACTTTCATCAGCACCAGACGCAGCAGGATTGTTTCTTTCGCCTTCTCTAAACTCAATGATGTCTTCATTATTGTCAAGGTAGGTCTCGTCAACTATTCTATCAACAGTACTTCTAGCATTTGCTTCAGCACGTAAACTAGCACATTTAGATACTTTGTCACATGAGCAATCGTCAGTAGCATCAGTCAAAGCCAATGTTGGGCAGCTCCAACCTGAGCCATCATCTCCTGATATAAAATCTAAAACAAAATTAATAGCAGAAGTAATACAATTTAAGAAGATAATAATTTGAAGCATGAACTCTTTGTAGCACTTCTGAAGCGTATTAATGCATTCAAAACACTCACAATAATTCATAGTAGGACCATATCCACTAGATGATGCTTTCCCATCAGTCTTAGTGATTTTCATTGTTGGAGAGGCACTAACTTTAAAATCTTGGTTAACTCCTTGACTCTTTCTTTCTTGAGCCTCTATAGCTTCTTCTACTGTACTGTATCCATTTATTCTTTTAGAAGTATCATTTGCAAACCAGAAAGGAATCTTACATCCATCACAAGTAGTAACAACTTCACCACCAGTTACTACATTGTCATTTGAAAGAATAAAAGCTTTAGTTTTTCTACCACCTTTAAGATTGAAATTAATAGAAAAAGAAAGGATCTCATTTGGTCTAAATCCTTCATAATACTTAGCTTCATTAGCAGGAACTGCATATCGATAGTATCTAACCTTGAAAGTATTGACTAATCTTTGTAGATCCCAATTTCTCTCAGGTTCAATGTTATAGAAAATAGGAATTCCATTATGATTGTGAATGCCTGCACCCTTAAACCATCTTCTCTTTCTTAATCGAATATCTTCAGCTATACCTTCCTCATAGTACCCCTCGTTTCCTGTGTACGTGAATTTTAATCTCCCCTGTCCGATACCGATTCTATCTATCACTCGATATCTCTCTGCTCCATTTACTACCTCGACAATAACTAATCTTCCGAAAGTATATCCCTCTGGGAGTCCATATGCTTCTATCAAAATAGCTGAATCACTTACTTCACCTACTCTATGGCTATTATCACTGACAACCATTGAATGAGTAGTGATAGAGTAGTTTGTATCATTACCATCTTCATCAAACAACATCAGCGCGGCTCTATACGATCCATTTGGCAGTCGTCCATGGCCATTGAGTACTGTTTTCTTTAAAGTTGGTATACAAGTGCACTTCAGTAGCTTTGTATCGTTCAGAGAGCCTTCTTTAAGCTCACAACATGGATCAGTGATATCAACCACTCGATACATATTCTTATTATCTGAATAATGGATTTTGATTCTATTGCAATTTCCATGGACATTAACTGCCATCTGGAACCATCTACAAGATGATAATTCTAATGGGCAATCTAGGTCACCATCTCTAACAACTCGATAGTACTTGCATTCTAATTCTTTGTAGACTCCTATTTCATCAGTACCACCTACTTGATTGAGAAATATGTGCCAATCTCTTTCTTCTATGTAGTACCATCCTCTAATATCTGAGCCTGACGGTAGGCTTGCTTTGATGTTATTTGCAGTCTCTGTTGAGATGTATCCAGTACGTACTGCATCTTGCAATTTAGACCATCCGTATGCGTTTCTATACTTCATTGATGGTGACTCTTGGGGAATACCATCGGTGTACATGTGATCAAATCTCGCTTCTATCTGAGGCATTTTGCTTATTTTTGGATTAAAATACTGTAAATCATGATCAAATTAAATAATAAGACTCTCAATTTACTCCTTATTATAACGGTAATTGCTGTAATTGTTGAGTCGTTTTTACTCTTTAAGTGGAACTACAACAACTTCAGACTCGCGGAGGATGAGGGCTTTGTTGAGCACATCGATTCTACTGAGTCTAACATAGATGCTATTGAAGCTATAACTCTAAAGATTGATGAATCTAACAAAAAGCTTGCAAACTTAATGTATCGAAACAAAAAAGACCTTGACAGTCTAACTAACTTAGTCAATTCTTTCAACTCTCAATCTTTTGACGAAGCTATCAAAGAAGCAGATCAATTAAATTACCTAATCGAAGAATATCAAAAATATGAATAATCTAAAAATCACCCTATTCCTTTGCTTAATTGGATTCTCTCTCAATGCTCAAAGGCTTTTACCAGGAGAGAACTTCACTACAATGACTGACTCCTACGTACTTCCATACGAGAAGTATGAAGCGATGCAGAATATCGTAAACTTTGTCATAGAGAATGATCTGAGTAGAACTCACAATCAGTTGAAGTTAGATGCTATGAAGCAATATGAGACACAGAGAGAGCAAACTGACGCGATTATAGTGACTTACCAGAAGACTATACAGGACTATCAGGATGTAGTTGATCAGAGTGCATTAGATATGGAGAGAATGAGATCTAAACTAAATCTATTAGCCGTTCACACTAAAGAACTGGACAAGGAGTTAAGAGGTAAGAATAAAGAGATTGAAGATTATAAGAAAGAACTGAAGAGAATAAAGAGAAAAGATATCACTACTAAAGTTGTTGGTATTGCAGGAGCAGCTATTGTTGCAAGTATTGTAATTGCTTCTCAACTGTGAATAAAATGGGGGCTAAGGAAATCACGCCTTAACCCCAACCATTTAGAATCAAAAATCAAAATATCCCCGGAGAGGGGATGAATCAACTTTAAGATGACACAAATATAGTCTAAACCAAGTTCTTCGGCTTTATATACTTGCCTTTTTTTTGAAATTTCTTTACTGCATTCTTTCTGTTCAGCGCTTCTATAAATAAGACTCCATTATTCAACTCATGCTGAGTAACCTTCACCTTTCTTTTTGGAACTAACTTTGTCTTAGGATCATAGCGAAGCATCCGACCTTCCTTTCTCGGAATAAGAGATGTAGTCTGTCTTATCTCTACTGGCAAGTATTCATAGTCGTCATCTTTGAGCTCCTTGACGTCGCCATCAAACCACTTAAATACCTTCATCCCTGGCCTCATATTAATGCGACCTACATGCTTCTGGTTCTTTTTCTTTTCTTGAACCTCTGTTTTTTCTATTGGATTTTTTAATCCGTCAAATTCTTGCATATTTGTTTTAATTTAAAAAGGACATAAGATGTCTTGCTTAATTAATACAGAAGCTAAAATACAATTATTTTTGATCCATTTAAGCGTTCTAAATCTTCTATTAATGTAATACCCTTTACTTGATCCTTTGAGCTGCATTTTTAATTTAACACCTCTTTGATTATATACTTGGTTATCTGAGGTAATCAGTATTGATTCGCACTTCCATTTACTTATTATTTCTTTTGTAACCATGTTAAGTTATTGGTTGTCAGTGGTGGTTCTACATTGGGTATGTTTATCAAGTAATTATCATCCATCCTTACCACGTCTCAAAATCCACCCACGAAGGACAGATGATAATACGTGATAAGAATGAATGAAATCCTACGCCAACGCTTCTATAAAGTTCTTCGTTTTTTCAAGTCCTCTAATAATATCCATTCGTCGTCTATAAGTTGCTCAAATCTTGAAAAGTCTAAATTAAGTTCTACCTCTAATAAGTCTGTAGCTGTGTGAAAAATAGCTTCTTCTTGAAATTCTATTGGTATTGGACCAAGTTTTAATATTGAGTATTGTAATGCTTTGTATACTTTCATATTTCTAATTTATTGTTTACTAATTTGCCTACCCTCAAGGTAGGATTTAACTCATCTTATCACAACTACATTATCCACCACGGTCTGATGACCGCGTGGTGGATAATGGGCGTCGCAGCGTGACCGCAGAGGATAATTACGCGTATGACGCAATTCAAACAGTCGCATACGCGACGCCCATTATACAGAATCCAGCACTACACAAAGCCCACCCATAGGACTCTGTATAATAATAGATAACATCTCATATATCTCTCATCCCTCTTTCAGCTTCGTATCCATACCATATTGACATACCACAACAGGCTACGCTTAGTCCTATATTGTCTGCAAGAAAGAATAGTGTTCCGCTTATTATATACATTATCGATATTGTAATCTTCATTTTTATTTATAGTTAGTTCGCCCACCCACACGAGATAGACGAGAGTTATCATTTTTCATTATCTGCAATTAAAATAAATCAAAGCACCGTGATTTTAACAACCATCTCGTTAGAAAGCAATTCTATTAAGTGAGTCCATACAGGAGGTGCAGTGTCCATTCCGATTGGATTCTGTGGTTGTGGTACATGAATATAGTAGTCATATACATCATCTTCCATTTCTGGCATTTGGAATAAGTAACCTATGTCACTCTGATCGTAGTCTTTCCACTTGATTCCTATGGTAGCACCTCCTTTAAGTCTACCTACATTTTCTAACTTTCGTACACATGAAGTATCTTCGTTAAGAATTGCTTTTTGTCGTACTTCGATTAAGTCTTTATTGTACATGATTTTGATTTATTTTAACAGTTCATTTCACTTCGTTCCATCAGATAATTATAGATATAACGCTACTCCTTTCAGTCGCATCGTATATCATTTTCCATTATCCACCACGGTCTGATGACCTGTTGTGGTGGATAATGGGCGTCGCAGCGTGACCGCAGAGGATAATTACGCGTATGACGCAATTCAAACAGTCGCATACGCGACGCCCATTATCTATAATATCCTATTGTATCTCCGATTTGATATCCATCTGTTAGAATGTTTTGAGCAATATTCCAGCCCGTTGATGATTGCCATATTTTACCATTGCTGTCCGTCAGGATTATTGTATTGAAGCTTTTAGATGTCAATGTAATTGGGGCTTCCAATTGCTCAAAACGGCAGTCGGGGTTTAAACAAACATTTGAGCAGGATACTATAGATAACAATAGATAACAGATAATCGCTTTTGTGGATATTGATTTTAAGTATTTCATTCTTTATATTTTACTGTTGTTTAAGATTTGTTTTCCATTTGATGATAGCGACTATCGTTATCATTTTCTATTATGGTGTAATCCTACGGACTCCACATAATAAGCCGATATGATGGAATTTATTTTTTTACCACCCTCAGCTTTGGTATGCCTCCACGTTTTATTTCGCTCATATTTACTGTCACTAATTCATCTTCATACATTTCTACATCCAGTGGTCTAATATTGAATGTTCTATCTTCAAAATCCATCCCCACTATGATGGCTTCTATTTCTCTATTGAAGTGACTGCATTTAAACCTAACTATCTCGAAAGGCTTCCATTTGCTTTGTAAGAATGATTTGTCTGTCATTTGCTCTGCTCAATTAAAAAAAATAAACTCCACATATCGGCTACTCCATTATACTCAATCCCTTCGCTTACTGATAATAGAGTGCATAACGTCATATTTTTTCTTCCTCTTTTGCCAACGCTTTTTTTATTGCGTTTATAGAAGATTGTTTCTCGTGTTTCATTCTTTCGTACTTATCTATTACAAATCCACAAGCCTGTATTATTACTTGAGCCTTGACCTCAGATAGATAAAGATTCTCTTTTTGCCTTGTAAGTAATGATGAGTGTACACTTTGGCTTTTTTTGTCCCACACATCTATTTGTATGTAATATTTGTCAGCTTCTACTTCGCTATATCTGATCTCGTATAATTCATCGAATATCTTATTGATTCTGTCTTCTAATAGTATTGTCATTTTAATAAATATTTTAGTTTAAGTAATGCCCTCCCCGCAGGAAGAAAAAGAAGACGTATGCACTCAATCCATTATCACTCATATCGCCCATCTCAAAGCCTACGCAATGAGACGAGTGATAATCGCTATTTCCAGTTTCTTTAATCTGATTTTTAGCCTTTCTAATTTGTTTTCTTTGACATAAAGAGGACTCAGTTCATGTTTCATAATACTCAATTCCCTACGGTCATTTATTCCGGCATTCCTCAATGAATTTTGGTGTTCGCTGCCAAACTGTTGCATTTGCCCCATGAGCAGTTATCCCAGTTGTTTTATCTATTCTAATTCTAGTAATATACCCTTTATGAGAAAATGACCTAGACACACCTCCAAAGGCTCTATTGCTTGGTGGATCTTCTATCCTTCCCTTTGCAAACACTCGAAAGTCTTCCATAAAGAATTCTCCTGGTGTTTGAATCAGATACTGGTGAAAGAGTTTCTTTACTCTAACTGACCATTTCTCGCTTACCTTATTGGCATGGCCAACGGCTCTAGCGATTCCTTCTTCTGCGTTTTGTCTTGCAATTTGTTGATTAAATAAATCCATTGATTTATGATTTTAAATGGTTATTAATATTCATCTAAGTTACAGAAACAAGTGGCTTCTGCATCCATATCGAACAAATAATTACTGATATTTCTTTGTTGATGTAAGTCCTTAACTTTTTCAAATCTCTTATTTTTAGATAACTCTCTTATTTCATTTGCACTAATATTATCCCTAAAGAAAGTATATCCGTCACCGTGTTTTTCCTCCATTTCTGACCACCAATCTAAACCATCTGGATCTTCACTTGCTAAAGTAAGTAGTTTTCTAAATGATTTTTTGTAACAAAAATCACAATTACCTTGATAATCTTTCAAGTTCAAATCATAATCTTGTTTGGCCCAATAATTCCTTACAAACATTTCATCAATTCGATGATCAGTTATTAAAGGATATAAGTATTTTTTCTCATTAGCTTTAACCCAATTTCTAACCCTTTTCCTTTCATCATATCTGATACCTATACATGTATAATAATCTTCCCATTTAAGGTGATATTTTATATAATTATGCATTGGTAAAGATTTAAGTCTACCACTACAATTAGGGTATGCCGAATTAGGTATTCTTTCCTTCTTTATGAATTTAGCAAATGGCTCTCCATTTCTTGAAGCAGTTTCATAGTCAACTAATTTAAACCAGTTTTTCTTTCCATATTCGTCTTGGGGATCATACTCTATCCAAGATAAATTAAGCCCCATTTCCACATCACAATTATGTACAAAATCTAAAGTCTCTTTCTTTTCTTTACCTGTATTAGCAAATAAAAATTGATAGTTATTATCAGGATGATTTTTAAGCAAATACTGGCACATATAAGCTGATGTTCTACCTCCTGAAAACGATACAAAAACATTCTCTTTTTTTAAATTAGATATTGTTGTTGTTGATTTGATTATTATTTGATTTTAAATGGTTATTAATTACTTATTACTGATCTCACTTTATATGGTTTGTATTTTTTAATGGAGTCTAACCATATTTGCTTAGACTCCATTAATCTTTGATCTAAAGTCACTTTAAATCTTTCTTAGCTTAGCAGCGAGACCTGCAGGTACATCCTGAATTGCTCCTGTGTGAATTTGAGAGATAGTACTAGCTGATCTACCGACTCTTTTACCGATTTTAGATTGTGTCCATCCTTTCTTCATTAAAGATGCAATCTTTCTTCTCGCTCCACCTCCTGTTCCTCTCTTCTCAGCTCCTTTTACATCTTTACCATAAGATGTTTTTTTACCCATTTTTTTTGGCATAATAATATGATTTAATTAAGAATAATGGCACTCTCTAGCTATTTGCTAAAGAGTGCTTCGTGGAAGCGCTCGGTACGACCCGAGGTCCTGCTAAGCGTTTAATATCAGTCTTTTTAGTAGCATAGGTTTGTATAAAGCTTTCCTCTAAAGGCTGCCAATGGCAGCTCCACCATCATCTATTATTTCTCCCGATGCAGGATGTTTGGTTAGACTAACTCCAACTGTGCATTTTCCTTCACGAATGAAGAGGCAACGCCAGTACCTTCTAACAGATCAGCTATCGCGAAATCTGCCTCACTTGCAACAACCTCCTGGAGATCCTTGCTTGAGTTTGTATAATCGTTTCCAATTAAGGTTTGAAACTTTTACAGATAGTTTCCATCTTGCTACGACCAACACCCAACTGCTTCCAGTCGATTCAATTCGCCCCCATATATTACAAATATAAACTTTTTATTTATTACACGACTCCTTTTAATCTTATATTTAAAATAATTTTGAGATACTGAAACTTTTCTCAAAACATTATAGTTATAATATTTAATGTATAAATCTTTCAAATACAGAATATATCCTACTGAATCTCAAAAGGTTCTCATCCATAAACATATTGGATGTTGTAGATTAGTGTATAATCTAGCTTTAGAGACTAAGAATTCTGCATACTTAGGAAATAAAGTGAATTTATCTGCATTCGATTTAATTAAGCAGTTCCCAGATTTAAAGAAAGAATTTGAATTTCTAAAAGAAGTAAACTCGCAATCTTTAGGACAATCAATCCAAAATATGGATATTGCTTTTAAAAGGTTCTTTAAAGGTGAAGGATTTCCTAAATTCAAAAAGAAGTCCAATCGAGGATCATTTGCTGTACCGCAGTATCTAAAAATAAAAAAAGACCGATTGATTATACCTAAGTTTGGAAAGAAAGGTATTAAGATAATTCTACATAGACCAACCAAAGGATTAATTAAAAGTGCTGTTATTAGTGTAACTCCTACTGGTAAGTATTTTGCTTCTATCCTCTGCGATACTGGTGAATCGATTCCTGCCAAATCTAAAGTAAAATCTGAATCTACAATAGGTATTGATCTTGGAATTAAAGATTTTGCTATCACTTCAGATGGCCAAGTATTTGAAAACCCTACGTATTTACGTAAAGCGCAATCTAGATTAAGATTTGCACAACGTAGGTATTCAAAACATAAAGGAAAGAGGTCAAGGCTACGCCTTGCCAAACTCCATGAAGATGTAGTAAATAAAAGAAAAGATTTTTTACACAAAGTTTCGACTAAGTTAATTCGTGAGAACCAAACGATAGCTTTAGAAACTCTTGCAGTAAAAAATATGGTTAAGAACCACAACTTAGCACAAGCGATAACCGACGCCAGTTGGTCTACTTTTGTGAATATGCTTGAATATAAAGCCGAATGGTATGGGAATAATATTCTTCGCATAGGTCGATTTGCTCCTTCAAGTAAAACGTGCTCAAATTGTGGTAGCATAAACAACGACCTCCAACTTTCGGATAGAGAGTGGACTTGTAACAGTTGCTCTACTGTTCTTGATCGTGATGTTAATGCTGCCATAAATATTAAATCTTTTGCTTTAAATAAAACGGTGTCTGGGATAGATACTGAAAATCAGGACGAACTGCCGACGTTAGTTGGAGTGATGACTCCTGAAGCCTCACCCATCGCCTCTGGCGTGGGTGGGTAGTTCACCTAATTCGTCTTTACTTACTATCAGCACATCCCTAGGTCTTGTTCCTCTGGCCGGACCAACTATTTTTAGCTTTTCCATTTCAGCAATAATCCCACATGCTCGATTATAACCAAGCATTAAATTCCTTTGAATAGCTGATACACTGCAGTAACCCATTTCTAAAATGAGATCTACTGCTTCTTCTAGTTTAGAGTCCATGATTATTCTTCTGTAAATTTTTCAATTGATTGTGTTGCGTAATGAATATCTGGCTCAGCTGAAACCTTAAAGTATTGAATCTCATCTTTATACCTAACTTGGACTTCTATAGTCTCATTCATTAATTCAAAATCTTGGTTATAGTATCTCCCATACTTTTCAGCAGCAGACTCAAAACTACTCGCTCGGACTTCATGCCATTCATCCTCTCCCATATATTCAGGATAATTAACTTCGTACACAGGAGGACAATTTCCATCAGTCCAATGATATGTTCCGCATATACCACATTTATAATAATTCCTCATATTTACTCTCCTTTTGCCTTTAAATATTCTGATGTAAGTATTTCAATTAAGTCAGAATTATCAGTGCTACCATTACCAGTAGTAACATAGTACACTTCATCTGCCTTAAATATCCCGGCATTCATAGTAATAGCCCTGCCTACCTGCCCTTCAATGAATCCTAATATCTTATTGAGATCATCTCTCCTTGGATAACCTAATGATTCTAATCTTAAATTTAATGGATTATTCTTTCTAGGAGTATATAAGTTTCGATGCTTATTATAGATTTTAAATCCTTTTGGCTTTTCCTTAAATTCAAAAGCAAATGTTCTGAATCCCCAGTTGTCTGCTACAGCATATCTTTTTGCGCCGATTTCATCTAAGATTACTTTCAACCTCTCTCGAGCATCTTTTTCTTTCTCAAAGTACTCATCAATCTTACGGTGAGTATCTGAATTTGGTTTTACCTTAAAGTACATAAATATTAATTTTAAATGGTTTGCTTTTCTTTTTTCTTAGGTGAATTCAAAGGCACTTTCTTTACGTAGTAGTTCCCCTCCGTATTGATAATCTTAGCGATATTAGGAAACACTCCATCTAAGATGTTACTAACATCAATTACTATGTCCATCCATCTCTTTGATACTTTACGGCATTTTATTTTAATACAGTTATCTTCAACTCTAAAGGTAAAGTCTGTAGCGACTTCTTTTAATAGGTTATTGATTTTCGTTTTTTGTTCTTTACTAACTTTCACAGAATTCATTTTTCTTTTCTTTTAAATGGTCTACAATTTGATCTATTCTATCGGTCCAAAACGCTCTTATTTTTACTGCGTTCTCTTCAAATGAATTAAGAAACTCTATGTTCGCATCATTCTCTTTCATCGCTTTAGATACTCCCTTATTATTAGAGTTCTCAAAAGCTTCTATCAGCTCCTTAAATTGCTCAATAGTTAAGCTATGTGTTTTAAGTGAAAATCGTATTGATCTTAACTTCTTAATACACGCATTGATATATTGATTATCAGTCATCATTAATTATTTCGTATAAATCATTAGTAGATAATCCTTTCGTATTTCTTACTTTCTTATCTTCATTTTTCTTCTCAGGCTCTACCCATTCTTGTAATGAATCAGGGTTTACAAAAGCAATATCTTCTTTATCATAAGTTGATGTTCTAAGTTTCCCTTTTTCTAAAAACTTAATTAGTATCTGATTCCCTCTATTCCCTACATTCTTAATTCGAATTTTACCTTTACCATCAACAGTATAGTATTTATCTGGATCTATCTTTATCATAGCTCTTCTTCTAGATCATTACTCAAATCAATAGTTTCTTCACCCATTGTTATTCTCTCAAATTGTTCTAATCCTAGCATTCGTTCTGCATCTTCTTCTTTTGTAGTGTAGGTGCTCCAATCCACACTCCAGGCTCTTACGCCGTCTGAGTTGCCTCCTACGTAAAAATAGATACAAAGCATCCCCAAGGCTCTCAAAGCAGCATAAACGGCAGCGCATTCAGCCTTATTAGCACACCTAAACTCTATCTTTCTCCATAATGCTCTAGGTAAACACCTAGTTTCATTTGGATCATAGTCTTTATCAAACTTAGAGACTGTAACATCTATACCTTGGTCTTGAAGCTTCTCTACTTGGTCTATTATTTTTTCAAATACTGCAAATGGCTCCATAATTAATTTTCTTCTGGTTGTATGATTATCCAATCCTTAATTTTCAACTCAGGAATATCTACCGATATTACATCCAATCCTAATATTTGCATTTGATTAGTAGGGTGATGTCCAGATAATTGCTTCTTCCAATCCTCATACGAGTCTAGACTATCTGATGCTTTCCAATGACTTGAATCAACATGATAATCCATATTAAAATGCTTTCTTTCCAATACAAATATTGCAGGTATTCCACCTCTACCAATACCAGTTATAAGAGAATTATGAAAAGAGAAGTAATTCGTCCATTTTATAGGTTCTTTACGACCATACTTAGTTACGTCATATTCAGCATCACTTGGTCTTTTTGATCGATGACCATAAACGTAAATTGCAACTTTGTAAGCGGTATTATTTCCACCCATATTTTCACATTCCTGTATCCTCTGTGTTCTCTCTGTTAGATAATGCTTCAGCTTTTCCTTAGCTTCTGCTATATTCTGATCAAATGTTTTCATCTCTCTACGCATAATAAACGATTAACAATAAAGCAAGAATCATAGTAACTCGATACCTTCTATTTGCAATAATATTCATAGCATCACTTTGTACTTTTGTGACATAAGCATGAATCTGTTTACCTACTAAATAAAGCCATTCCAAAGCTGTAATTAACATTAGGAATAAGGCAAAATACATAATTATCATAATTCTAAATTTTAAGTGTGACTTTCTCTATTTAATAGCATTCTCATTTCTTCTATTCTTTCCCAAGTATTAGGCAGCATCTTCTCCTTATACTCCGCGTCGCCTACTGTATCCAATACATTATGCAATACAAACGTCAAAAGGATAAAACACCTAGGGTCGGTTCTGAATCTCTGGTGTCCTTTATTGCCCAGTATGTGAGCAAGGCAGGCGTGGTTGTATTCATCTGAACGACCAAGGTATACTCCCGACTCTTCGCAATGTACCTCGCCCTTCTCATTCGCCATCGATTCCCAGTACTTACGTCCGGATTCCATCTCATCTTTTTTCCTACTGACCTGCTTTTTACTCGGAGTGGTTTTAATATATGTCTTTCGGAATGGTGCTTGTTGCTCAATTGGCAATTCTTTTCTTTCATCTAGTATCCTAGCATTGTTACAGTTCTTACACAAACCATGACTAAACAGATAAGCATGATGTGACTCTCTACCATATCCTTTACATTCTTTTTTTCTGGCAGGTATTCCCATTATCCAAAGTGTTGTACTGGTAATCCAGTAATTTCATCAAAAATAAATGTCATTGATCTAAATGACTCCGATAGCCTAGTATTTTTAGTTGTCCAAATCTTTAATCTTTCATCCATAGATGAAGAAAAGATACTTGAATTGTAACTCGCTTTTTTATCTGCAAATCCACCAAAAATACCTGTACTACTATCATTCCCTTTATTCTGATGCATTGTATTTAAACAGCAAAACTTATACTTCTCGCTTAATTTACTTATCAAATCCCAGAATTCCTTTGCTGTATCTTCATCGTTTACTTTGTTGACAAAATCTGTAGATACATCTAAGAATAAATTATCAAGTCCTATTCTGCTGTTGGCCAATTCCTCAATGTACTTTACTAGCATTCTAGTCTTTCCAATGTAATCAGTAAACCGTCTAAATGGATAGCATTTGTAAAAATCAGGAGCCTCATCATATCCTGCCGACTTTAATATTGATCTTTGAATAGTTTCAAATTCAATACCTCCATTTTCAGTATCAATGTATAAACCAAATCCCTTTTCTTCATTAAGATCTTTATTATACTTAAATAATGGATATTGATCTGGCAAATCCCAATAACCACCATGGGTGTGTAATGAAGCAGATGCAGCTGCCCCTAATACTCTACTCTTTCCAGACTTCTCTTTTCCATCAATTTTAAGAACCCCTCCTTCGCAAATCAATCCAGTATACTCTCCTTCAAGATTCTTTCTTACCTCATACATGAATGGTTCTCTCTGGAACTCACCCATTGGACCTTTTAACCTTAAACTCTCTGCAAGATTAAGATCCTCATTAAGCTCTTGTATCGCTCTTGTATCTTCTGAATTAAAATCGTAATATGCCATTGTCCTATTAGTGTTGATTATTTAGAAATAACTTCGTCATTTGTTTTGTCAAAGTAATTTCTATCAATGCATTCAACAGCTTGAATAGCAACTGCTGCAGTTTGAATCAATTCTTTACGATATGCCAATAATCTTGAATGCTGAACATCATCATCACTTGGCATAATCTTTCCTTCTCCTTTTTTATCTGTATACTTAACTGGATTTTTAAAGTGAAAATCTACAGCTTCCTTCGATACTTCGCCTAATTCTTCCATAAGTATTGCCATCCATTCTACTGGGCCATGATCTTGAACACCCCATTTGTCATTTTGAGCCATTCTTTCTTTTTTTACTTCTAAAATTACTGAATCCATAATATTATTTTTTGATTTTAAATGATAAAAAATGTGCCGCACCCTTACTCCCTAAAACTCGAGCACGACACTCCAAAACGAATTACCTCCTATGTGGCTTTAATTTCACAAATGATGAAATACTCATCAACATTTTTGCTACACTAAATCCATTTTTAACACAACTTCTCACAACAGCATACGGATCGATTGCACCTACCTCTAGTGGTTCTCCTAATGTATCTGTAATAATATTCAAAGCTTCTCCTTTCAATGGTCTAAACTCTACATATAAATCCTTTGTGACATACTCAAATGGCTTTATTAGAGCATTATAAATAGCATCTTCCAAATCAGAATTCCCTTTTCTTAGGATTAATTCATCTGACACTTGATGCAATGCCTGAGATGAAGTTACCACTAAACCGTTTTGCAGCGCACTAATAGTCGCTCTCTTGGCATCATCATACCGATCGTACTTCTCGCTTACTTCCGCAGGAGTTCGTCCTCCTACGATGATTGTACAAGTACTAGAATTGATTAAAGAGATTCTTTCCTTCATGTTATCTATTGCAAAATCTCTATTTACAATATCTGACTTTTCTATTTCTGCAAGTTTCTCATTGAGATACTTTGTCCTTGATTTTACTTTAGGAACTGCTGAATCGAGTAATGACAATACTACTTCGTACTTCAATATCTTAGCATATGCTATTTCACCTAAGCAATCCGCAGGATCAGTGCTTTTTCCTTTTCCACTTCGAAAGTAGGTTCCACCAGTTACACTAGCTAGATCCTCCATTTTTTGGTGTCTTAACTCACCATGATCAGGTAGCCCGATTGGAACTATGTCAAATCCAGTTTGAGCATATTCCTTAAATACTTCTAAGATTGTCGGCTCTACTGACTCACACATTAGTATCATACTCTTAATCCCTCTATCTATACAATACTCGGCACAATCTTCAATGATTCCTTTACTTGACCCAACAGCTTCATTCAGCATCAATAATACTGACTGAGGCCTATTAATTGCAGGCCCATCATCTAAAAAGTAATCACTGTGAATAGAACAATCTAAATAGACTCCCTTCATTTCTTCTACAATGGTCTTTGGATTTCGTCCCTTATTGATCATCATAAATGAATTCTCTCTGTACTTAGAGACTAGAGATCCTATGTGCTGTCCTATTTCAGCATCATTATTTGCTGAGATGGTAGCAATCTTGATTAATGCTTCTTCAGTATCACATGGAAGCATCATTACTTCAAGTTCTTCCAGAATCGCTTTTTCAGAATCCTCTACAATTTTCACTTTCTGGTGATGTGGAATTTCCGCGAATGCTTTGTCTGTGATTATTCCATAAAGGATACAAGCTAACATTGCTGTTGTTGTTGTTCCATCACCTTCCTCTTGGAGAGTCTTTTCACTTCCTTGACGGATCAATTCAATTGCATTGTCTACATTCTCATCGTAATGCCAGAGATGTTTTAAAATGGTCACACCATCCTTACTCGCGCCGATCCCTTCGGCACTCTGATAAACTACTCTCTTTCCATTTGGACCAAGTGTGTCAAATACTTTTTCAACCACTTCTATAGCCTGACTAATTATACTCTCAGTCTCTGTAGGTGGAATTTTAGCACCACCTCTAGGTTGTGGTGGTACTTTCTCTTGCTGTTTGTTAGGCTGCTTTTCGAACATTTTTTAATTCTTTTTCTATATTTAAAATAAATTTTCCCATTTCTACAAATCTTATGTATTTCTTTGGTATCTTCTTTCCTTCCTCTGCAATTTTAGCTTCTATTTTTGGCAGTAAGTACCTCAAGTAACCCGGATCTTCTACAAGTTTTTCATATCCACATTCTGTATACTGCCCAAATCCAATTCGAGGTTTCTTCAAATTATATTCTCTAGTCTTTCCTAAAACTATAGTTTGTTCTAAAGTAAGTTTTGGTCCTTTAATTGGAATATCAGTCAATAGCTTTCCTCCAACAAATATAGCCCATCCCCAGTAAGGCACATGTAGTATCTCCATTTTTCTTACATCTCCCATTCTTCTAAAGTTATTACAGAAATCAAGTACCATGCAATTCTCTTTTTCTATATGAATTCTTAATCCTCTACCTATCATTTGATAAAAGTCACTATAAGAATTCATTGGCCGACCTAATACAACACAATCCAATTCAGGGTGATCGAAACCAGTAGTTAATGTACCGAAATTGAAAATAACATCAATTTCTAAGTTCTTAAATTCTTCAACAATATCACTCCTTAGATCAAGATTCATTCCACCATAAACAACTGCTGTGTTAAGTCCTAATGATTCGTTACACCATTTACTAAACTTATGAGCAGAAGCTACACTATCTACAAAAACTAAAGTTGATTTCCTCTCTTTAGAAATTGACTTCAAATGCATGCAAATATTTCGATTTACTTTATTCTTCTCAACTGCTTCCGACGCACTCTTATCTGTGAAGTCTGTACCATCTTTAGTCGTTACTAGGGCTGATTCGTCAAAGTCAAATTCATAAAGAGAGATATCTGGCCAGTATTGTTTGATTTCAGATATCTGAACAATATGAATGACATCATTAAATAAAGTAGGATTAGTACTTGTAATGAATTTAATCTGCATACCGCTTTTCTGCAAACCATTTTTCTTTTCATACTCTAATCTCACTGGTGTCGCAGTGAATCCAACGACACAAGTTGGATCTAATGCTTCCAAAAATATTCTAGCTACTCCTTTCTCTTCAGGACTATAACCTTTATGACATTCATCTATGAATACATATCTTACTCCTAATTTTTTAAGTTTAGCGGCTTGATTTTTAATTGACCCTAGAGTTGCATAGGTATTAGAGCTCAATACTTTCATTTTCATACTAGCACTGAATATAGTCGCTACACCTCCTGCATCAGTATACTTCTCGTAATTCTGACCAAGCAATTCCTTACTCGGCTGCAATACCAATATTGGCTCTCCCAACTCTAATGCCGCTAATGCTATTATGAAACTTTTTCCACACGCTACCGGACCTACATATACGCCTCTTTTCTTATCAAAAGTAGTAGCAGACTTTATATAGTCAATTATACTACGAACAGACACTTCCTGGTAATCCCTTGGGATTAACTTTTCAACTACATTATTCCTAAATAAGTCTGGTCTCAACATCTATGATACTTTTACTGGTATTGCTCTACCAATTATTTGCGTTGATGCCTGCTCCATTATTTTAGGACACAAAGAATAATCTCCTTTATTCGCTACAGTTACATCATCGTGTTTGCAAAGTACAACATCATAGCCTTTATCCATCAGCATTACAACTGCTTTTTTTATTATTGCTGCTCCTAATGATTGTATTCTTAAAGCCACAATTCTCCTTCCAATGTTCTCTCTTAATTCAGCATACTCATCTAATATATTCTGATCAAATGTACTAGCACCATATTGGGCAAAGTCTCTATTTTTAGTGATTCTCAACATTTCAGAATGCAACTTAATAAAGTGATCAAACTTATTGCTTTTCAAAAACCCTAGGTTTCTCGAGATAAGTACAACTTTCTCATTAGCTAATGTGTCCAACATAGAATTTCGATTCTTATTGAACTCCATTACTTTCTCTAATCGATTGAAAAATGGTATCATACTTTCATACTGCAATCCTAATCTCCAACAAATACTATCTGCTTTCATTCCATTCATTAATGGTATGAGCATGCCCTTCATCATCTTCCTTCCATTCACTCGCGCAGGATCTTCGTAGTACTCTGCCTCAGAAACCTTCAAACCTTTCATATGACAATACATAAAAGCATAGAAGTCTTTATATCCACTTCTGTAAAATATAGTTCTCATCTCTGGATTAAATACAGCTAAATAAATGTACATCTCCTGACTAATGTAGTCAAACGTCTTAAACCCAGGCTCTCCCCAAAATCTATCTGCAAGACCTTGGATATTTTTATTGACATAAAAGACTCTACCAGTTATATAATGGTGAGTATTCATCGTATAACTTACTTCATCAGCACTGAAAATAGGATTGCTAGGATCTGTATCATATCCCATCAAGTGGTCTTTAAACGACTTAGCTCTTGATACTTCTACATGATCTATCAATCTCTGATCTCCACTTGCTTTTAGAAATTTGTGACTAAAATTGGTTTTCCCTGAATATAAGTCTTTCCAATTAATTTGCAATTCATCGAGTATTGCCTTCTGTTCAGACAAAGATAAAATATTCTTACCCTTAAATTTATTCCTTAGTCCAATTATCTCATCATTAATAGCGTCCTTATTGACCTTAAACTTTCTATTCTCTAGCTTGTAAGCATATGAGATAAAATACATCTCTAATTCAAATCTAGGCAGCATAGAGAGCTTTAATATCTGTCTTGATACTTTCTCCCATATTCTCCATATCGCTTCGGCTCTATACGCCTCTGGACTGCAATTATTGAAGTTTAGCTTATCCAATCTCTTGTGTAAGTACTTCATACACATGAAATTCAAAGTAGAGCATGAATTAAAGTCCAGAAGCTTGAATCCTACCTTTAAATCATAGTAATGATCTCGGTAAGGTAGCTTCTCATCAAATGTTACCACAATTGAATTCTGTATATCAATTTTGATTTCGGTATGAAGTTCCTTAGTTTGAGTGTTATAATGCAGCCACTTACCGTCCTGCGTAAACAAGATGTGGGTAGGCATATCAAATACTAACTGTAGGGATTTCATTGTGATTTTGATTCTAGGTTTTTAATTTCAATTTAACTTTGCTTATTTTGTTTTACTGACTCAGCTCTATCGCTCCATTTAAGCAAACTTGATTCGTAACATGATTCGGTGCAATATCCAGATTCAACTATGGCTTTCATTTCCTCTGCTTCAGTAGATCCGCAAGTTAAACAGAATGATTGTTCTGGTTCTGTATCGAAACTCATATTTACTAAAATATCAAATTATAAAGGTTCCAAGACCTATTGAATCTAGGTAGATACTTAGCTATTTTCTTATGTTGAAAAGACTTTCCTTTTTTACTGTAACTAAACTCGAAGTACCAAAAGTTAAACCCAAACAATAAACTTCTTGTGGTGTTGTTTGATGTATTCCATATTGGCAAAATCTGTCTCTTCTTACTTCTTCTTAATCCCCAACTTATCCCTATCCAATTCCAATCACATGACTTCGATTGCCAAAGAGCTCTTCTCTTAGTTGCATTAAACCCTTTGTTGTCTATTGCATTCTGTAATGACTTACTAGTTATACTACTCATTATCTTTTTATTTATAAGGGTTATTGTCAGGGGTGACGGGTATGTATGTTCCTTCGGGTTCGTCTAAGGCTATGTGATTTTCATAGCAGTATAGAAAGAACTTGTGAGGTAGAATGTCACTATCGTTAGCAACTTGAATTTCTGCCATTATATCAAACTTCCACATATTGACACAAATCTCTAATTCATTCCATTCCTCTTCTGTTAGTTGTGATAGTGGTCTTAGGTAAGGTTTGATAGGTTTCAGAGAACTCATAAAAGTTAAGTCGCCATCACGAAGAAACGTTAAGTCCATTTCATCGTCCTCATTGCTAACACCCGTCATTGTCAAGTCCTCTGTTTCTCCATACTTGAATTGATGTAAAGACGATTGAAACTTCAACCCATAAGGCAGTCTTCTTGCTAAGTGGTGTATTGTTAGTTTATTTTTCATTTGAATTGTCTTCTTTTGGTATATACTTTCCACCGCCTATGAATTGAGAATTGTAACACGCCTCACTACAATAGCCAGTCATCACAATAGCTTGTCTATCTTCTTCATTTGATATTCCACATTTCATGCAAAATACTTGTTCGGGTTCTTTGTTAGGTTCTTGACATCCTTGGACACACCACTTAGACTTATTAGCAACACTACTTGCTATTTGCACTTCTGTTAGTTTATCGTTTTTTGCCATCATACAGACGAATTTGTGAACTATCTATTACTTTACTTGCTAAATGGTTTATCCAAAATCTATTACCGGTTCTCAGGAGGATATCACTTGGGTCTTTACCAATCAACGGATTACCCTCACAGACATAAAATCCTCTATAATGTCTATTCATCTCATGTACTAATCTATATCCTGCGGGGTCTGGGTCCATCCAGAAGATTACTCGCTCGAATTTCAAAAGAAAGTAACCCATCCATATCTTCAAATACTTCAACATGGCTTCTCCACTTACTCCTATCGTATTAAACCCACATGATACAAGGCATAGGATGTCTTTCATCGCCTTTGTTATCCATAAGTCTCTTGCCGTCCAGTCTATCTGCATTAAGCCTTCAAGACCAGTAATTGCTGTATGACTAAATGCTATTCTCTTATCTCCCTTCCAAGGGTAATTGAATGGCATATATCCTTTCTTAGATTTAAAGAATTCCCAATAGAATCCATAATTCTCAATATCATGCTCGAAGATTACTACATCATTCTTGTATATCTTCAACAGCTTCTTCATTGCAAACCTATGAAGAACATCTTCGGGCACCATTAAGGACTCATAGTACCCGAAGTGTTCATAACTCAGATCATCATACTCATAAACAGTTGGCGTCTTTACGCTGCCTATCATGTCGAATATACTTACTGTCTTTGGCTTGTAACTATTCCCTTTTGCCCAACCCTTTGCTTTTGCGAATTCGTAGGCATCATCTCGAGAAGTTATTCCTGGTTCTAACTCAACTATCAGAGCATAGATATCATGACCATGTGGACTTTGATATCCGTAATCTTTCCAGTAAAACTTGCCGTCGTAAAGCTGTGTTTGAAACTGCTTGCCGCTTCTATTAACCCCGATCGGACTTCGAACTAATTCGTTAAGCCGATATGGTGTTCCAAGGTAATATGATACGACATCTATTTCCCACATCTATAAAGTTTTACTCGTCGTTCTAACTAGGTTTCCATTGATCTTATAATACTCTGAGCCATCACCTAAGATTTTCTTATTGGCCATATTCATTGCCTGAACCTTACCCATAGCTTTTTTATTCTTAGCCATTCTCTCCGTTTCATTCCAATAAGACTTAAACCTAGACTTTGACGTGTATCGAGCATATCCCTGACCAACTAACTGAGTTGCTAAATATCCTACTACTTTAATGCAAACTCCAGGACCATACTTTCCTACAACTCCATTGTCGAAATCAATAGTTACCTCTTCTATGATCTTTACGTGCTTCATTACTTAAATTTAAGGACTCGTGTATCACTATAATCACATAAATCACTTGTAGTAGCAACTGGCTTGATAATCTTATTGTACTCAGACTTAGCCAACGATGGATCAAATGTTCTGTCCACTGCATCATTGAGTAACTTCTTCAATAACTTCTTATCAGTATCAGAGATATCATTCTCATCACAAAATTCATTAAAGGCATCTCTCTTAATCGATGTGCTGAAATTGAGCAATTTCTTTAAACCCATAACTAATTTCTGAGGAATCTCATACAGCTGCTTTCGTGTAAAACCGATAGTAAATAATCCATGATCAACATTCTTCGACTTATCATGCTTTATGGCAGTATAGTAAGAATCAACATACCTTTCCAGTCTAGCTATATCATTCTTCTTCTTTTTAATACGTGATCCAAGTCTCGCTGCCTCATCCTTGAATGGCTTCAACTCACCATTGATCATATCGATGTCTTGCTTCATGTTCTGAATGACTTTCCAGATACTCATGATCTTAGAGTTTGCATTCACTTGAGAGAACGCCATCTCTGCTTCAAGCTCTTTAAGTTCATACTCCAATTCAGGAGTAAGCTCTTCTGTGGCAAGTATCTCTCCAATTCTTTCGATTTTGAATTGGAGATTGACTTGCTCTTCTGTTAATTCGTATAGTTTCTTTTGCATTAGATTTTAATTTTGATTTTTAAAATGGAAGGTCGTCAGGTACTCCTTGATTAAACTGCTCACCATATTGCTCCTGACTTGGCGGTGGTGGATTTTGCTGATATTGTTGCTGCTTATTAGGATCACCCATCAGGGGCTGATTTTGACTAATCTGCGAACTATGCTGCTGATTTTGCTGAGTATTCTGCTGTTGCTGATTCTGTTGCTGATTATAATTCTGTTGCTGATTCTGCTGTTGCTGATTCTGTTGCTGATTCTGCTGATTATAATTCTGCTGCTGATTCTGTTGCTGATTATAATTCTGCTGCTGATTCTGCTGTTGCTGATTCTGCTGATTATAATTCTGTTGCTGATTCTGCTGTTGCTGTTGATTCTGATTATAATTCTGTTGCTGATTGTTATTTGTGTTAACAACCTTTCCTTTACCACTTTGAGCATCATAATACCAACCAGGATAAACTTGTGTCAGCGTAGCAACCAATGAATCAAACAAGAACTTTTGTGCAGGTCCATAATCGTCTACTTCTCTACCTTTATCAGCATCATATCTTTTTATTGGTTTTGGTAAATCATCCCACAAATGAAAATCATTTACCTGAGAGTTTCCTGCTTCAAATGTTCCATCATTCCCTCTCTGATACATCCAGAATCCAGTAGTCTCTTTGCCATCACTTTTACGATTATATCTTCGACCATTAAACTTAATTTGTTCGTTAAGTCTAATGTTCCTAAATGCTCTCATAAATGCTTGACCTGCATTATCCTTCGTGCTTAAAGTCAAACAAACGTCTGTACCTCCAGAATCTAGGAAAACCATTATTTCAAGACCAAATTGACCTCTTTTGACTTGAGGTGGCTTCATTAGACCAGTAAGAGTTTTATATTCTTTATAATACTCATTCTGATCCTGATACTTCCCTTTGGTTATTTTCCTTGACATGTACTGATCCTCCGCTAATCCTTGTGGCGGCTCATACCCCTTAGCTAGGGTCTGGACTATGACACCATTGTAAATTCTCAACCATGTCAGGTCATTACTTTTTAATTCTTCTGCAATCATTATTTTTAATTGAAAATGTTAACTATCTAATTCTTGTTCTTTCTTACTTACTTCTTTTGCAAGTTCCGGATCTACCTCTTCTAATGGCTTCTTTTCCTCAACTCCATAATCCTCTGAGATGTAATTCGACTTCATCACTGAGAAAGCCTCAGCACTCAAATTCTTCAAATCACTAATAAGTGTTTCGTTTTTCAACTTCTTCTTATCCGCAGCACTCAAAGAGCCATACTTAAAAGTCATCATCTGCATTGCGATTTCTCTAGACTCACGCATGAATTCATTGTACCGAACAAATGCTTCCTGAGACTTCAATACATGAGGTGATACACTTGTATAGATTTTCACAATCCTATCATAAACATGAGGATTATTTTGGTCTTCGTGATTAATCTTTGTGATTATCTCTTTTTGATAATGGCATACGTCATCCTTGACAAGCATTGCTAACTCTAATCGGTCATTATGCCAGTAGACTCCTTTATCTCCATTATTAAAATAAATGCTACGAGAATATCTGTATTCATCGCCTGCACTACTGTTACGAATTGGGCCCACACTTGCGATTACCCCAGTCCTGAAGTCGCAGGACTCTATTGATATGATGTCATCCATGATTCTAAATGGTTTAATTATTATACAACATCACAAATATAAATAAATTATTTATTTATTATTTACTTTTCTGGAATTTCTTTTTTCAATCTTTCTTTCGCAGCCCTATATTCTTCTGTAACCTTGACTCTCTTAGCAATTGACTTGACCCATGCAAGTTGCTGATCCTCACTCATTTGTCTAAGTTGTGGAATTTGTTTTTTGACTTCAATTCCAAATTGCTCATGCCAGATATCATCTAATTCTTTTTGTGCTTCCCTTGGATAATACTCAAAGTTTTTAGTCCTACGAGCAGCACTTTTAGACATCTTTATGTCATTGTAATCAATTGGCAATTCATTAATCATAAAGTCCATATCTGGATCTCTTTCTACATTCTTAATGTAACTACCTATATGGTCTTCCCATCTATCAGGTGCAAGAATTAGATCAAAATTTTCTGGAATTGGATTACCATACATATCTACTCTATTCTCTAAAGTAGCATCTACCAATGGTATGTTATTTACAATCGAATTAAATATCGATGCTGTTCTACCTTCTCCAAGTACATCATTCAAATTACTACCAGTTCTTAAATTCTTTTTAGGTGCTTCCTGGCCACCTTTGATCATCTTGTATGACTGCCTATAAACATTTGGAGGGAAAAACTGAGATGAAACTGTTCTACCAATAAAGACACCTTGCTTAGATCTCTCTCTATCTATCAACTTCTCATTAGTTTCTACTGCTCGATTAAGCTTTACTTCAGCTGTCCTTTTTTCTCTGTCAGTTGCTTTACCGTCTTGAAGGACTTTAGAGTACTCCAATCTTGCATCTTTAATATTACCTTCGTACTCACTGATTTTAAATCCACTGTTTACTACTTGGCCAATCAAATTGGTACTAATACCAAATCCTTCTCCTAGGAACTCTGCATATGTTCCATACAGAGCATCTTTTATTAATCCTGACGTACCATAAGGCGTTCCATCGTCTTCAAGGTGGTTTAGGTCCAACTTATCTCCAATCACTCCTAACATCCCCCAGGTTGCACTAGACGGCATTTCTGTCCACCTTGTATGGAATCCACCAACAGAGATCGTGTTGTCTTTTCTTTCTTTGCCAAAGATGTCTTTATTCTCCCAATAATCACCAGTACCTCCGGCTGTTATCTGTAGTTTATTCCAGAATGACTCTCGCTTCTTAATCTTAGTATTTCCCTCTTCATCTTCTTCCCATTCGAATGCAGCTAAAATAGCTAACACACCTCCAATTGTACTCATCCCTAGACCTATAAAGTAATCTTCTTTACTTACTTTATCTTCCTGCATTATCTCTACTGCCTTTCTAACCTGAGAGTCTTTGTTTCTAAGTAATCTAAGTACATCTCCACCTTCAGTATCGGCTAATGCTTTGAGATCTTTAAACGCAATACCATTTATGGTCAAGTCACCTGTTCTAGTACTTCTTCTAACATCATCAACTCCAAGTATCGCTTTCAATGCTAATCTTGGAACAATACTCATTGGATTGTGAGCATATGAATTGTAATAGTTATTCACAACTACCTTTACAATTGGGAATATCATTGACATAGGTATTTGCAACAATGCTCTACTTATAGATTTAGTAGAATCTTCATTTGCTGCTTGATTCAGGCTTCTACTTGGCATTGTTAATCCATAACCTAACATTCCAGTCATTAATCCTCGAATATCTGTATTCAATAAAGAAGCATCTAAGGCTCTTTGTGATGAGATATTATTGACTGTCTTCTTATTCCTCTCGAGTACATCAAACAAATCTTTATTGAATACACCATCTTCATCTGTAGCAAGTTCTACTCTTTGATCTCTTGTAAGTAATTCAATCCTCTTTCTGTTCTGAAGTACTAATTCCTTAGCTAATATTGACTTCTCTCCTGGACGCATCTTTATTCCTCCATTCGCTGCTTCAATCTCTGCAACCTTAGAATTTAATTGCTCATCAAATGTTGTCTCAAAGTTATTTTCATCTAAGACAACTCCTGTTCCCATGTTCGTAGATAACTCATGGAAAAATGCTTCTGAACCAGTATCAGGATTAACACCTAAAGTCTTATCCCAAGCAAGTAAAAAGGCACTTCTTTCAATTGCTCTTGTATTGAACAATACATCCATTGCCTGAAGTGTTCTAGTCATCATTGTTGGAATAACTAACATTGCCGTAGAAAATACATCTCTTCCAAACTCTACTGCACCTTCACCTCGAGTCGATCCCGATTCAGCTAGTAATTGCTCTGCTCTTGCTTTTGACTCAGCTGTACCTATTCTAGCCATACCTCTTAGGAGTATTTCATTTACTCTCTTATCGATATTAGAAATAGCATCTGTAGGATTATCCTCATGATTAATAATCAAACTACCTTCCTTTAATGCCTGTCTCGCAAGTTGTACAGCGGCACCAGATCTATTCAATATACTACCGTAAAGTTGTGCATCTTTAGATTTTGCACGCCTAAAAGCTTTTATTGCTTCCTTACCTCTTTTTGCTATTTTAATATTGTCACTAATTCTCCTTCCTATAACTAAATTACCAGAAGAGATCAAACTCACTAACGCTGTACCGAATCCACTCAATAGAGAAATATATCTATACTTCGTCAATGCTTTGAGTATTCTGTTTACTCTGTTTGACTTCAAGTTGTTGATTAGTGCTCTAAACTCTCTGTTTGCTCTAGAAACCACTCTTGGATCAGGACTCTCCATTAGGTCTAATAATGTTCCTAATCTCTCTCTAGTCTTATTATCAATCCCTTTAAATCCAAACTTCGCAGCTACTGCTTTTCTTGTTGCTTCTTCATTCAAATATCCTTCCTCAATGTATGCGACTAACCTATCATGTAAACTCTTGTTCTTCTTGTCTCCTTTCTTCAGCTTAGAGAGATGTCTGTCGAGCTGTGCTCTCTTCCTCTTGATTACTTTTGCTTTATAAGCATCATTGATAGCCTTGGCCAACTCAACTGCCAGTCTTGGGTCCATGTCGAATGAACCAACTAACTTTTGAGTTAGTGAAGTGATAGATAAATTACTATCCCTCTTAGATTGATTCATGATTGCTCTCATGATAATCTGAGGATACTTCTGCGGATCAATGTCTTGACCTACCTTTATTCCCAATTCAGCTAAGTCTTGTTTTGTAAGAGACCTAAGTGATTTGTTTATAGACCTAGAGAATTTAGGATTGTTTATATCAATCTTAGATTCATCATAAACTAAGTTTGCCTTTACCTGCTCTAATTTCTGGATCGCATCTAATATTCTTGCTCTAACAACTGGGTCTTTAGCGTAAGACATTTTTAATCTCAATCTATCTAAGGCATCACGAACAACTCTTCCAGTATTCTTACTGTCAGCCAACAACTTATCGATCGGCACAACTTTAGATGTCTTATTGACACTCTTATAACTTCTCTGTAAAATTGATTTTAGATCAGCATTTCCTTTAGTATTGATAATGTCAGTTGCAATCTGCTTCTGCATTTTTAAATACTGCTTTTCTATCTGCTTGGCTACACTCGGGTATTGACGATAAAACTCTTTAATATCTGCTTTGTTGTTATTATTTGCACTACCAAACAATCCCCCTTGCATCTTTTGTATAAAATAAGTCTCTAGTGCTTTTTTTATTCGAACCATTGGGTCTTTACCTCTTAAAAAGTCACTATTCCCTGCTTTCTTTCTCTTATTGAAATATGCATCATTAAATGCGATATTTACAATTCTACGCAGCTTCTTACTCGGATCAACTGCCTTAGATTCAAATATAAATTCGTTCTCAGCATCATTGTCTAAATCAGAATTATTTGTACCATCATCATTGATCTCTCTATCTGCTTTTGCAATCAAATCAGACAATCCTAAATCATCTGGAGTAACTGCATCTGATAAGTCTTTAAAGAAACCAGTCTTATCAAGTGCATCTACTACATCACTGATATCCTTATCTGTT